>Ga0209318_1000190_pt1 | contig 66219 bp, 104 predicted proteins | sample RifGroE1_FD_183999 | JGI IMG/M metagenome (GOLD analysis project Ga0209318, IMG submission 183999) | Groundwater microbial communities from Rifle, Colorado, USA - Groundwater E1 (SPAdes) (version 2) | ecosystem: Environmental > Aquatic > Deep subsurface > Groundwater | place: Rifle, Colorado... | reverse complement strand
GAATTACTGCGCAGGATCTCTTTGACGCCGTTTTCCCGGCAAGAAATGCTGGAAGCCTATAACCACAACGTGGACGCGGTAGAACAGGCCCGGCGCACCATTGTGAAAGCGAACATGGGGCACGGCTCCGATAGCCTTTACCGTCAAAACGGATTTCGCGGAAACGTGAATAGGTCGGGGTCCACCCCGTCCCATGACTGGGCTTCCTATCCTGAAGTTCTGCGCCGCATTATAGATAGGTTTCAGGGCGTGGTTATCGAGAGCATGGACGCGCTGGGCGTTTTGGAGAAATACGATTCACCCGAGACGCTTCACTACGTGGACCCGCCCTATGTCATGGATTCCAGGAAGGCGGGGCACGTGGTCCTTGCTAACCAACTCCATTCCTTGCGGGGGGGGGGTAATCCTTAGTGGATATCCCAGTTCGCTATATGAAGATCTTTACCGCGGCTGGCAAAGAGTAGAGAGAAAAGCTTTTGCGTGTATGGCGCGCGAGCGCACGGAAGTTTTGTGGATTAAACCAAGGACGTGACATGAAACCTATTAATAGTGAGGCCGATATTGCGAAAAAGGTTTGTGAATTTCTTGCCGATGACGGGTGGGACGTTTACGAGGAGGTTCTTTTCAGCAGGGGTGATAGCCGTGCAGATATCATGTGCAAGCGCGGTGAACTTATATGGGCCGTGGAGGTTAAGAAGTCTTTGACCTTCGAGGTTATCGCTCAGGCAAAAAACTGGCAGTTCTGGGTTCATGGTGCCCTAATAGCCGTACCGGCTATTCAGAGAGGTAGCAACTCCCGTGGGAGGAATCTCGCCAAACAGGTCTGCGAGAACTGCGGCATTGGGATTATTGAAGTGGCGCAAAAAGACAATCCTACTAACATTAAAATAGGCGATACATATCACGTAGAATACAACCGGGCAAATATGATTCTTGCGCCGAGGCTTAACAGGGACAGCAAGACTATAAAAAAGTGGACGCTCCCCCTGCTGTCAGATGAACTTAAAAAATGGGGCGCTAAAGCTGGGAATAATGAAAGCGATTTTTGGAGCCCGTTCAAGCGGACATGCCGTGATGCGCAGCGATACGTGGCGGAGCATGAGGGAGTGTTTCTGAAAGAACTCATGGAGAATATTTCTCACCACTACTCCAATGACGCTTGTGCCAGGTCCAGCTTCGGGAATTGGGTGCGGGCGGGGAAGGTCCCAGGCTTGCGCATAGATCAGGCAGCAGATTTTAGACTCCGGGTATATACCACGGAAAAAGGGGAAATAATTAAAACTCGGATGAAGCAAATCACCAAAAAGGAGATTACGAAATGAAAATATCAAAAGACGGAAGGCTTAAAAATTCTCAGGGAGAAGATTGCTCCTGCGGGAATTATTGTCAGTTGTGCGGATTAAAATGCGCCATGTTTGAGATACTGTTCGAAAGTAACAACATGCCGGAAATTCCGTCACAGGTGCTGCTTCGCTGCTGCGGGAGGAAAATAGATATCTCGGAAATTGAAAAGGGAGGCATGGAGTGAAAACCGCAACCTATAACGAGACGGTGGAGATTGTGACGGCGCAGTGCAAGGGAAAGTTAAAGGCGTTGTTGACTAAGAAGTGCATGAGCCCGGACTGCGCCAAGCAGCGCATCTCGCGGTTTCGCAGGGAACACCCCGAGGACTACAAGCGGATTTTGAAGCGGCTAAAAAAATGTCACCTTTTGTCACTTCACAAAAGGTGATGCGTCTGTTAAACTAGAAGCATAAAGCCTCGCTCAAGGGTTGAGCGGGGCTTTTATTCGCCCCGGTCATTTGGCCGGGGCTTTTTTATTTCCCCGACGTTGAAAATAAGATTTCGGTGAAAACGGTGCTTAACCGGCAAGCAGTACTTCGGGGTCGGAGCCAGACCAGGAACCACCGATATACGCGGTAGCAAAGTCTACCCATCACCGGGAAACCGGTGCAGATCTCTGAACTATGCCATACGCGCCAGCCAAGTCATGCGCAATCCCGGGCTGCCGGGAGTACCGGGCGGAAGACGCCAAGTACTGCACGCGCCACGCCCGGCAGTTCGCCGATAACGAGCAGGACCGGCGCGGCACGGCGGCGCAGCGAGGCTACGGCGCCAGGTGGGCGCGGTACAGGCGGGGGTTCCTAGCGGAGCACCCGATCTGCGCCAACCAGGAATGCCGGCGAGCGGCCACCGACGTGGACCATATAACCGCGGTGCGCGGCCCGGAAGACCCGCTGTTCTGGGAGCCCACAAACCACCAGGGCCTGTGCCATAGCTGCCACTCGCGGAAGACCGCAACGGAAAACGGAGGATTCGGAAATTTAAAATGAGCCAGGGAAGAAAAGCAAAACCTAACGAGCTTAAAAAGCTGGAAGGCGTACGCCCCTCGCGCATTAACGAGGCGGCCCCCGAGTTTTCTTCCGACAAGAATCCCAAGCCCCCGGCCACCCTGGGGGAATACGGCCGCCAGGTATGGCGGCTTATCTATTCCGAGCTACGCAACACCGGCGTGCTCAAGAAGACCGACCGAGAAACCCTCAAAAACTATTGCAGTATCTGCGAGTCCATAGACGAACTTAACACCCGCCTGAAAGACGTGGCCGCCGCCGGACAGGACAAATACAACACTATGACGCCTTCCGGCCACCAGCAGCCCCGCCCGGAGCAGACCACATTAAACCAGCGTATGGGTTTGCAGATAAAGTACGCCGAGGCCCTTGGCCTTACGCCCAGCTCGCGCGGCCGGCTGGTGGGCGAAAAGGGCGGCCCCGGCAAGAAGATATCGGATTTCATGCTACGAGGCCTGAGAAATGGCCAGCAGAAAGGAAGTTAAGTCCTGCCCGCAACAGGTCATTACTGACTGCAACGGGAAATACTACTACGACCGCGAAGCCGCGGACCGCGCAGTAGAGTTCTTTGAAACCTATGTAGTCTACACGGTCGGTGACAAGGCCGGCACGCCCATCAGGCTGATGGACTGGCAGAAGGACCTGGTACTGCGTCCGCTGTTCGGCTGGAAGCGCAAGGACGATGGCTACCGCCGGTTCCGCAAGGCGTTCATCTTCATACCGAAGAAGAACGGCAAGACCACCATGTGCGGCGGCGTGGGCCTTTACATGACCGGCATGGACGGCGAGTTCCGCGCCAAGGTGTACTGCGCTGCCACGGAGAAAGAGCAGGCCGACATGGTGCACGAGGAAGCCCGCACCATCATAGACATGTCCGAGGAACTCTCGGAGGTGTTTAAGGTGGTGGAAGGCAAGCACCTGATCTCGGTGCCGGAGATGAAGGCGAGCTTTATCCCGGTATCCAAAGAGACCAAGGGCCGCCACGGCATCAACGCGCACTGCGTTATCTTCGACGAGTTGCACGCGCTGAAGGACCCTGAGCTGTACGAGGTAATGACCAGCGGCTCGGGCGCGGCGCGCAACCAGCCCTTGCAGATCACCATCACCACGGCCGGCGCCGACAAGAACAGCATCTGCTACGAGGAATACGAACATGCCAAGACTGTGTTGGCCAACGAGAAGGTGGACGAGCAAACCCTGGCGGTGATCTTTGAACCGGAGAAAGGCGACGACTGGCGCGACCCCCGCGTGTGGGCGAAGGTGAACCCCAGCCTGGGCATAACGCTTAAAGAGTACGACCTGGCGCAAGAATGTGAGAAGGCCAAGAAGATACCGCGCCAGGAGAACTTGTTCAAGCGTCTGCGTCTTAACTTGTGGACCAGCCAGGTAACACGCTGGATACCGAGCGAGAAATGGGCCGCCGCTGCGCGCAGGTACACCGAAGCGGATCTGCGCGGCAAGATAGCCTACGGCGGCCTGGACCTGTCGAGCACGCTGGACCTTACGGCCTTTGGCCTGCTGTTTCCGGAGCCTGACATGCTGTACGCCTGGGTTTACCTGTTCATGCCGGCTGACCGCGTGGCCCTGGCCGAGGAGCGCGACAAGGTGCCTTACAGCCGCTGGGTAGCCGAGGGGCACATAATAGCCACCCCCGGCAACGTGGTGGACTACGCCGCGGTGGTGGGCAAGATGGAGGAAGCCAGTAAACTGTTCAGCCTTCAGGAAGTAGGGTACGACCCCTACAACGCCACCATGGCGGTGCAGAAAGCGGAAGCGCTGGGAATAAAAATGGTGCCTGTGTCGCAGAACTTCAGCACCATCAGCCAGCCCACCAAAGAAATGGAGCGGCGCTGGATGGCGGGAACATTCGCGCATCCTAACAACTCAGCTCTTAACTGGAACGCTGACAACATTGAAGTGCGGCACGGCCCCAACGGAGTAGTGGCGCCCAACAAGCCCAAAGAGGCCGCGGGCAAACAGAAGAGGATAGACGGCGTGGTTTCGCTGATCATAGCGCAGGACAGGGTTTTAAGAATGCCGGACACTCCGGCAGACAGCGGGTCTTCGGTACAGGCTTTATAAATGTTTGAAACGGCTAAAGCAAAAATTAAAAGCGCCATGCGCAAACTTATCTTCAGCGAGAAGTTCTCGCGGTGGATACGCTCCGGGGAGTCCACCATCACCGGCGTCAACGTGGACGAGGAGAGCGTTTATAGCCTGTCGGTGGTTTACGCCTGCGTCAACGCTATAGCCCAGACCATTGGCTCCCTGCCGGTGATCCTGTACAAGCGCGTGGGTAACGGAAAAGAACGTTTCCCCAAGCATTACCTGTACGACCTCCTGCACGACAACCCCAACCCCAATATCCTGCCGGCCACGTTCCAGGAAACCATCATGACCAACGTCCTGACCTGGGGCAACGGCTACGCCGAGATAGAGTTCGACAATGCCGGTCGGCCGCTGGCCTTCTGGCCCATCCACGCCAGCCGCGTAAAGCCCAAGCTGATAGGCAAGGAACTTTTCTACGACGTGTACCTGGACACCAAGACTGCCCGCCTGCCGGCGGACCGCATCTTTCACGTGCCGGGCCTGTCCTTTAATGGCATTGAGGGCATAACCCCCATACAGAAGAGCCGGGAGGCCTTCGGCATGGCCCTGGCCACGCAAGAACACGGCGGGCGCTACTTTAAACACGACGCCAGCGGCGGCCTTATTCTCTCTCACCCTGGGCGCCTGGGCAAAGAAGCTCACGACCGCATGAAGAGCGAGATAGAGGAAATGCGCTCCGGCCTTGATAAAAAGTTCCGCATTCTGCTGTTGCAGGACGGCATCAAGCCCGACAAGATGGGCCTTTCCCCGCAGGACTCGCAGCTCCTTGAGGAGCGCAAGTTCTCGGTTAACGACATAGCGCGCATGTTCCGGGTGCCGCCGCATATCATAGGCGACCTGGACCGCGCCACTTTCAGCAACATCGAGCACCTGAGCATAGAGTTCCTGACGCACTGCATACTCCCCTGGGTGGTGAAGTACGAGCAGGCCATCCTGCGCCGCGTGGTGCCGCAGTACGAGCGCAAAGAGATCTTCGCCAAGTTCCTGGTGAGCGGCCTGCTGAGGGGAGACATAAAGACCCGCTACGACGCCTACGGCGTGGGCCTGGACCGCGGCTTCCTGTGCGTCAACGACGTGCGCCGCATGGAAGACATGAACGAAGTGGAGGGCGGCGAGCAGTACTACAAAGCCCTTAACCTGGCCCCTATCAACGGGCCGCAAGGAGAACACAAGAAATGAAAAAGCCCATCCTGGACAGCATAGAGTTCCGCGTGGCCAAGGCAGGCTCGGCCAAGATGGCAGAGCGCAAACTTTCCGGCTACGCCGCGGTCTTCAACATGTACTCCTCCCCTGATCTGGGGTTCATGGAGGTCATTCGGCCGGGCGCTTTCACCAAGACCCTTAAAGAGTCAGACATCCGCGCCCTGTGGAACCACAACTCCGACATGGTGCTTGGCCGCAACAAGGCCGGCACGCTGCGCCTGGCCGAGGACGAGCAGGGCCTGGCCTACGACATAGACCTGCCCAACAGCACCGCAGGCAACGACTGCTGCGAGAGCGTTAAGCGCGGCGACGTTAACCAGTCCTCTTTCCGCTTCCGCACCATCAAAGACAACTGGTTTATAGACGACGCCCAGGGCGGCGTGCTGTGCCGCGAGCTGCTTGAAGTGCGCCTGCTGGAAGTTTCTCCGGCCACCTTCCCCGCCTACGAGGGCACCAGCGTGTCCGCCCGCGCCATAGCGCAGGCCGCCACAGACGTGGCCGGCAAGACGGACGAGACCCTTTTTAAGGCGCTGATGCGCCTCAAGCGCGGCGAGGAACTGCGCGACGAGGAACGCGCCCTGCTGATGGATTTTGCAGGAAACCTGCAGAAACAGTTGAAACCGCCGGAGCCGGGCCCCGCCCACTCCGAAGCCCCCAAGCCGCCTGAAGTCAGGCACTCGGTAGAGGTGCTGAGGAAGAGACTGGACCTGGTAGAAATTGAAATTAACGGAGGACTGTAAACATGAAAGAGAAGATTGCCAAACTGCGCGCCACCATGGTGCGCACCGTAAACGAAGCCCGCTCCATGCTGGACAACGCCGCCGACGGCAAGTTTAACGACGAGCAGAAGGCCAAGTACGACACCATGATGAACGACGTGAAGGAAACCCGCACGTCCATAGACCGGCTGGAGAAGATGGAACTCCTGGAAACCGAGCTGCGCACCGCGGACGGCAAGGTGGAGACCGCCGGCGGCGCCGCGCCCGCCCCCGCTAACAAGGACACCGAGAAAGAACTGGTGGCCTACCGCACGTACCTTAAGACCGGCCGCCTGGCCCCCGAGCTGCGCACCCTGCAGGCCGACGCCCCCGAGTCCGGCGGGTACATAGTGACCCCGGCCCAGGCGCTGACACGCCTGATCAAGAAGCTCGACGACCTGCTGTTCGTGCGCCAGCACGCCACGGTGATCCCCGTCACCGAGAGCGACAGCCTGGGCTGCCCCACTATCGAAAGCGACCCGTCCGACGCGGACTGGACCGCCGAGGTGGGCGCGGTTAACTCCGACACGGCCATGAAGTTCGGCGGCCGCGACCTGAAGCCGCACCTGCTGTCCAAAGAAGTGCAGGTCAGCATGAAGCTGCTGCGCATCAGCGCCCTCCCGGTGGAGAACCTGGTGATGGACCGCCTGGCCTATAAGTTCGCCCTGCCGCAGGAGAAAGCTTTCCTGACCGGCACCGGCAACGGCCAGCCGCTGGGCCTGTTCACCGCGTCCGCCCAGGGCATCAGCACCACCCGCGACATCGCCACGCACAACACGGCCACGGTTATCTCCTTCGATAACCTCAAGAAGGTGAAGTTCTCCGTCAAGCAGCAGTACCAGAAGAACTGCCGCTGGATGATCCACCGCGACATCCTGGCCGCCATCGCGTTGCTGAAGTACGCCGACGGCAAGTACATCTGGGACCCGGAGACGGACATGCTGCTCAACAAGCCGGTGGACATGAGCGAGTACTGCCCCAGCACCATGACCGCCAACCAGTACGTCGGCCTGTATGGCGACCTGTCCAACTACTGGATCGCCGACGGACAGAACTACAGCGTGCAGCGCCTGAACGAACTGAACGCCCGCAACAACAAGGTGGGCTTTATCGGCCGGCAGGAAGTGGACGGTATGCCTGTGCTGGAAGAGGCCTTCGCCCGCATAAAGATGGGCGCGTAACGATACCGGAGAAAAGGAGAAAACAAGATGATTAAGTCACTGCTTAGCAACGCGGTCGTGGACCGCATAAAAGTCAGCCAGGCCGCGGGCACCGGGGCTGTCACCTCGGACCCCGTGGACATGGCCGGCTACGAGGGCGCGCTGTTCCTGGTGGAACTGGGCGCCATAGTGTCGGGCGGCACCAACACCTGCAAGGTGCAGCAGTCCTCGGACGACGGCTCCGCGGACGCCTACGGCGACCTGGAAGGCACCTCGCTGGTGAACTCCGGCGACGAAGCCGCCGAGAAGGTGCAGGCTATCGAGGTGATAAACCCCGGCAAGCGCTACCTGAAGCTCATCGCCACCCGCGCCGCGCAGAACGTGGAGATAGACAGCATCCTGGTGATCAAGTTCGGTTCCAGGAAACTGCCCGTCACCCAGCCCGCCAACGTGGACGGTAGCGAGCAGCACGTGGGCCCCGCCGAGGGCACCGCCTAAGCGGAACTGCTAAATGACCGGAGGCCCCGGTCTGAAACATGGCCGGGGCCTTTTTACTAACCAAGGAGGAATGATGAACATCAGAAAAGGATTTACGTTTTTAGAGCTGCTGGTGGTGGTGCTTATAATCGGGATCATGGCCGCCGCTTCGCCGGTGTTCGCCCAGTATAACACCAAGATATACACGGAGCAGGGCGGCGCCAAGAAAGTGATAACCAGCGGCGGCGAGATGGAGTTGCTGAGCGGGGCCATCCTGGACATCCAGGCCGGCGCCGTGTTTACCAACGCCGCGGCCTTAACGCAGTCTGGCGTGCTTACCCAGACCGGCAACGCCTACTACGGCGCGTCCAACTACAAATCCACGTTTACCGCGGCTAGCGGCGCGCAGGCGTGGACCGGCGTGGCCACCTTTAACGGCGGCCTTATCAGCACTACCGCCGCTTTTACCGGGGCTGTTACCCATACCGCGGCTACCGTCACAGTGTCCACGTCCGTCACATCTTCGCAGTCCTTCTGCCTGATAGGCGCCGTGGCGGCCCTGCCGGCCAGCGGCTATGCCAAGAACTGCCTGGCCGTGCTCACCAGCGACAATGCGCTCTACATCTCTACCGAGGCTCCGGCCGGGGATCAGTCTTGGGTTAAGGTTGGGGCACAGTAAGGAGACAACACCATGAAAGTAAAAATGATAACCCTTGCCGCCGGTCCCGCCGGCGTGCTGCTGGCCGGGCAGGAGTACAACCTGCCCGAAGCCGAGGCTAAAGCCTTCATAGACGGCGGCTACGCCGCGCCCGTGCAGGAGAAGCCCGCGCCGGCGCCCGAAGAGGCCGCCAAAGCCCCGGAGGTAGTGGCCGCCGAGAAGGTGCTGGCCGATGCCCAGGAAGCCCTTAAAAAGGCCGGCAACAAGCAGGAGAAGGCTGCCGCCGGTAAAGCCGTGGCCGAGGCCAAAGCCGCCATGAAGGCCCTGCTGGAGAAGCCCGCGCAGGAGTAAGAGACCGCCATGAAAGGAACCCTCTATCTTAAGACAGCACCGGCGGCGGAACCTGTGACCACCGCGGAGGCCAAGGCCCACATGCGCGTGGACATAAGCGAAGACGACACGCTTATAGGCGCCCTGGTTAAGGCCGCCCGGCGCTGGATAGAGGGGGTGACCGGCATACGCATGGTGACCCAGACATGGAACTACTACCTGGATGAGTTCCCGGCCGCGGACGTGGTAAAGCTGCCGATAGGCCCTGTGTCGGCTGTGTCCAGTGTTAAGTACACCGACGTTGAGGGAAACGTGCGGACCCTGGCCGCGAGCAGCTATGTAACCGACTTGGTATCCCTGCCGGCCCGCATAAAGCTAAAGGACGGGTACGCCTGGCCTTCCGACGACCTCAAGGAGGTCAACGGCGTAGACATAGAGTTTACTGCGGGCTACGGCGCCGCAGCGGCCGTGCCTGAAGAGGTAAGGCTGGCGGTCAACATGCTGGCCTCCTACTGGTACGAGAACCGTGACGCCACCGCCGGCGCGGTAGGAAACACCGACATAAAGCAGTTACCGCTCACCCTGCAGGATATCCTGAGTCAGATAGACATGTACCAGAGGGGGGACTAATGCACGCGGGCGCCCTCCGCCACGTTGTGGTCCTGCAGAAGCCGGTCTCCACCGGCCCTAATTCGCTGGGCGCGCCCGCGAACACCTGGACCACGCAGTTCTCCAACGTGCGCGCGGAGATCCGCCCGCTGCGCGGCGATCAGTACCTGGCTGGCCAGCAGATGCTCTCCGTTGTGGACGTGAAGGTGCGGATACGCTATCACGCCGGCGTGCGGCCGGGCTGGCGCGTGGCTTGGGGAACCACCTCCCCGAGGTACTTCGTTATCGTTTCCGTGATAGACCCCGAAATGCGCAAGATCTTCCTGGACTTAATGTGCAAGGAGATCATGGAGGCCGGGTCATGAACGAGACCTACTTTCGCCTTGAGGGCAAGGACGAGCTTATCTCCCAGCTGCAGGGTATCGGCCTGGACGTTGAGAGCAGCGTAGAGGACGTCTTAAAGAACGTGGGCAAAGAGGCGCAGGCGGCACTCCGGGCCCAGGTACAGGACGGAAACGGTTTTTCGTCCGAGCCGGGTGAGGCGCCCAACTCCCAAAGCGGCACGCTGCGCTCCAGCATCTACGCCAAGCTGGAGCCCAAGCACCTAGGCAAAGAGATCCTGCTGACCGTGGGCTTCGCCACGAAAGCCTTTTACGCTTTCATGCTCGAGTACGGCACCAAGAAGCACCGAACGCGCTTCGTAAAGAAGGGCACCAACTTCGCTGGGAACCGCGAGTACAAGTACGACCGCCTGCAGGACGTGCAGACTAATGAGGCGCGCGTGCTGCCCCGTCCGTGGTTCTGGGACACCCTGGAGGCCTTCTGGGCCAAAGCGCCCATCAAGGTGGAGATAGCCATCGAGAAGGTTTTAAGCAAATACGCCAAGCAGTACAACTATGACCCTTACACCGGCGCAAAGATAGACAAGTTCGAGCAGCAGTACGACTTTAAGCCTTTCGGGAAAGAATGACATGCTGACCGATTTTTACGCTTACCTGGCGGGAGACGCCACCCTGCGCGGCCTTATAGCCGGCGCTACCGTTTTAGATCCGCGCATCTACCCCGAGGAGGCGCCTCCGGACACCGCGGCGCCCTACCTGATCTTCGGCCCGGTCTCCGAGGGCAGCATGGAAGAGGTCATGGACAAAATGACCATCCAGGTCTCCGTCTTCGTAGGCGAGTTCGAGCAGGTGGCAGCCAATAATATTATCAACAGGCTGAAGGCCATGCTCGACAAGCAGGACGAGATTTCCATCCCGTCTACCACGCACCGGATATTCTGGGGCAAGCACGTGGGCGGGGTTTCCAATTTCGCGGAGAAGCCGCGAGAGTATCACAGGGCGGCGATGTTCGCCTTTAAGTTCAAACTCAAGTAAGAGGAGAATAACCATGGACGCGGAAAACATAGTAGTGGGTTTGCAGGCGGCGAACAGCCTTAAGGTGGGCAACTACGGCGCCGTTGAGGCGGACGCGGTGGACGTGGGCTTTATAACGGGCGGCGTTAAGATCTCACACGAAGAGACGCAGTACGACGTTAAGCCGGACCAGGTGATAGGCACCGTGAAGAAGTTCATCACGGACGAGGGCATGAAGATCACGCTCTCTATGATAGAGATCACCGCGGCCAAGATGGCATTGGCGTTCGGCTATCCGACCACCGCCGTAGTGGACGGGGTGTTCTACTTCGGCGGCAAGACCAGCGTGACGGAGCGCACCCTTTTCATCAACCCCAAGGGCATCGGCGGCGGCAACGCCAAGCTGACCATCTGGAAGTGCGTGCCCACCGGCAAGACCAGCCCGGCCTACACCAAGGGCAAGGAAACCGTCATAGACGTGGAGTTCGATGTGCTGGTGGATACCACCAAGACCGACGAGCAGCGCTTCGGCCACTTCGACCCCGGCACCAGCGACACAACCCCGCCTACCGTGGCCCTGAGCTCGCCCGTTGACGGCGGCACCGTAGTCAAGGACGCCAAGACCACCGTGGAGTGGACCATCACCGAGGCCAACCCGATGGACGAGAACAGCATAGTGTACGGCGACACCGTGCAGATAATCAACACCACCGTGCCCGCAGCGGCGGCCCTGGTTGCCGGCGCCATAAGCTACAACGCGGCCACCAAGAAGATACTGTTCACCCCGACCGCCAACTGGACGGCCTCGGACAGCCTGCAGGCCATCATCAGCACCGGCCTGAAGGACAAAGCGGGCAACCGGCTGGCGGCCCCGAAGATAGAGCAGTTCAGCGTCACCGCCTAAAGAGGCGCGCAGTAACCCCGGCGGTGCAGTGGCGGCCGCCGGGGATAATAAGGAGGGAACAATGGAACCATCAGCTATGCAAGTTATTGATCCAGTGACCAGAATAGTGGTCATCCAGAGGCACAAGGTAGAGATCGGAGAATTATCCTGCAAGCGGTTGAACCGCGCCCTTAAGTTTTTGCAGCTTAGCGCCGTTAAAATTTCGCAGGGGCCGGTAGGCTCTGACGCGGATTTCGTGCTCAAAATATTCCAGGACCTGGATGAAAACGTGGGGGACCTGGTAGCCATCATTACCGGCCTGCCTCCTGAAGTAACATCAGAGGTGAGTCTGGGAGAACTTTCTCGCCTGGCCGTGGCCATCTGTGAGACCAACGACTTCGGTGAGATATTCTCAAATTTCATAAGGGTACTGGAACTGTCCAAGCCGAAGAAATAGAAGACGCACTTTCCAGTGCCTTAGCTCTCATAGCGTCAGTGTTCCCAGCTTATACTTTTGAAGCCCTTTTAGATAAAAGTCCGAGGTGGATTCGCTGGGCCGTCAAACAGGCCATTAAGCGCGATACCATGGTGCGCCTGGCGCAAGGGATAAATTCCGGGCCGCCCGCCCCCCAGAAACAAGCGGATAAACTTCGAAGTTGGGGCCTGGGCTGAGGTTATCATGAGCCTTCAAAAACTTGTTACATCCTTCGGTTTCAACGTAGACGCCAAAAGCGTAGACGCGGCCATTAACTCGGTCAACTCCATAGACCGGGAAGTGGGCCGCGTCAGCCGCGGCATGACCAAGTTCATGGGGCTCCTGGGCGCCGGCGGCATCGGGGCCGGCATTTACACCTTCGCCAAGGACGCCGTGCAGGCGTTCGCCGAGGAAGAGAAAAGCATTAACCAGCTTTCCAATGCGTTAGCCAACTTGGGGATCACCAACAGGGCCGTCACGCAGGACCTGGTGGAGTTCGCCAAGGCCCAGGCGCGCGTGAGCATGGCCACGGATGAAGAGATTATAGCGGCCGAGCGCTCCCTGGTGCAGCGCGGCCTGTGGGGTGACGCGCTTAAGCAGGCCATCCGGGACTCCCTGGATCTGCGCACCAAGACCGGGGACCTGGCCAGCGCGGCCGACATTCTGGGCAAAGCCTTCCAGGGACAGACCAAGGGCCTTAATCTGCTCGGCATTCAGATAGACGAAAGCCTGCCCAAGGCGCAGATCTTCGCGGAAGTCCACAAGCAGATCCAGGCGCGCTTCTCCGGAGCGGCCGCGGCCGAGATGAAGGGCTACTCCGGGCAGGTGCATCTGCTTGGGCTGGAATGGGACGACCTGGTAAAGACCTGGGGCGAGCGCCTTACTCCGGCAGCCACACTTGTGGTGACGGCCCTGACCAAGGTGACCAGGGCGCTTTCCGTGCTGGGCCCGGAGACGAAGGAGCACCGGGTTAAAGCTCTTGAGGAAATGCTTGAGCGTATACAGGTCCACCTGAAGAAACTGGAAAGCCCCAAGAGCGGTTTTTTTGACTGGCTGGACCGCAGCCCCGCGGCCATCAATCTGGCCAAGAAGGATATCCACAGCCTGATGGTGCAGATAGATCTGCTCAAGGCTAAGATGGGGCAGGGCGGCGGCGGCACCACCACTCCGCCCGGGGACACCACCCCGGAGAATACTCAGATCAACATGCCCAAGCAGGCCGGCGAAATAGACACGGCCACCGTAGCCTGGTTGCGCAACAACCGGGCCATGCAGGATTACTATACCGCCTGGGCCGGGCATAGCGCCACGTTTGTCAGCGCCATCCGCCCCACCGAAGAGCTGCGCGCCAGGGTGAACACCGAGACCTGGAAGCAGATAGAGCGAAACTGGAAAGACGCCGAGCAGAAGAACAAGGCTACGGTCGAAGAGATGCAGGTAGCCTGGGAAGAGGGTTCGCAGTCTATTTCCGGCGGCCTGCAGCAGGCGCTGATAGTGATGCACGAAAAGACCGAGAACTTCAGGGATAACTGGCTGAAGGTCATCGGCGGCTCCGTGGGGCCGGCTAAGGCCGCCTTCCACGACTTCTTCACCTCCAGCAGCAAGGATTTCTTGAACCTCGAAGCGCTGGCCAAGAAGGTCTTTAACGGTATCCTGAAAGCCTTCCTGGACATGGCCGAGGAGATGCTGGCCAAGGCGGCCGTTTACGGCATCTTCTCCATGTTCAGCAACAAAGGCGGCGGCTTGCTGAAGTTCCTGGGTTTCTCCCAGGGCGGTTACACCGGGGACGGCGACCCCAACGAGGTGGCCGGCGTGGTCCACCGCGGCGAGTTTGTGCTGGACGCTGACACCACCAGCAACCTGATGAAAGGCCGCCCTGCCCCGTCTCTCGCGCCTGCCTTTGCCGGTGCTTCGGCGGCCGGCGGAGGGGGCGGCAGTGTTATCAACAACTTCTACATCTCCGGTATAGTGGACAGCGTGGACGCACTCTGCGACAGGATCTCCGAGTCCGCGCGCCAGGGTGACCGGGCCGCAGGCGAGCTGTCCAACGTTGTCAGCAAGGTCGGTGGGATGAAAGCGGGGAACACCGCACTATGAACGGCTTAAAAATATACTCGCAGAACTGGCTGGACGAGAACTGCGCTATCACCTGCCTTAGCGGCGACGCGCTGAAGGCGTATCTTTACGACCAGAACCAGGAGACCAAGTATTCCAGCTCCGGCTCTGACGACGCCACCGAAGAGACCATAGAGATTATCTTCAAGAACTGGCAGGGCACGGAGATCTCGCGCACCTTCGACCGCATCATAATGCTTAACCACAACGTTAAGTCCGGCGGCGCGGACTATTGGAACGGCAGCGCCTGGGTAGCCATCCCGGAAGCCGCCATGACTGCGGAGACCACGGCCTATAAGTATGTCTCGGTTGCCAGCGCCATCAGCGCTTCTCGTGTGCGTATGCGCCTGAGCACCACCCAGACAGCCAACGCGCAGAAGTTCATCGGCGAGCTTAAGTTCTGCCTGTCAATCCTGGACGGCACCCAGCTGTGGCGTAGTTCCCTGCCCCGGCAGGACGAGCAGCGCTCCGGCTACGAGCGTACCGGCGACGGCCGCCTGGTATTCTACCGGGAGTGGACCAAGTTCGCCGCATCAGGTCAGCTCTACGACGTAGCCAAGGCCGACCACGACCTGCTGCTGCCCTACATGAAGGCGGCTGAGTTCATTACCATCGTTTTCTACGAGGACCACGCGCCCGAGGATTGCTTTGAGTGCGCCATAGTCAATGCGCCCAGGCGCGACATCAACCGTAAAACGGGCCTTTACGAGATAAGCCTGGAGTTGCAGGAACGCTAAAATGCCAGCCGCAACAGATAACCTTAAAGCCTCTCTGGCTCGCCAGAACCCGGTCTACTCCAAGACCGTGGAACTTTATCGCCGCATCTGGAACGGCACGTCCTATACCTTCGACGCTACCCCGGTGGACATCACGGCTCAGATCATAGACGCCGGCAAGATCATGTGGAAGTTCGACAAGGAGGCCTTCAACTCCTGGACCATAGACAACACCACGCTGACCATGCGCAACGACCGGCAGCAGTGGAAGCCTGGCAACACAAAAGGCTACTTCTCCGGCAGCTATGTTCTGCGCGGCAGCAAGATCCGCATAAAGGTAGGCGCGCAGCTGGCCGACGGCACCTACGAGAAGCCATACGTCTTCCTGGGCTACATCAATACTGACCCGGTCTGCAGCCTGAAGAAGAAGACCGCCGTCATTACCGTGTCCGGCGCCATGTCGTTCTTCGAGCAGTTTAACGCCGAGGATATCTCCACCACAGTGGAAGCACACCCGCCGTCTGCTTACGTCATATTCGGAGAGGACTCTGGCTCAGAGTTCACGGTGGGCGGTATGGGCGGCGTGGGCCGTATATGGGACGTACGCCGCGGCAGCACTTATGAGACCGCCGCCGCGCTCATTCCAAAGATAGATTATTCTGTCACCGGCCTGAACGTTAAGACCGCCGGCGCCACCATAACCCTGGTGGACGCGCTGACCGCCGGAGAAAATCTCTATGGCGCTTACAGCTACTGGTTCCAGGATAAGCCGCTGGAAGATGTTGTGCAGCGCGTGATGACGTTGTGCGGCATTACCAGCTATGCCATCTCTCCGGCGGTATATTCGAACAGTATCCTGAACCTGGTGACCTATACCAGCAAGGCAGACTGGGACGCCAGCACAAAATCCAATATAGATACGGTGCGCTATTCTGGCTCCGCGTTGCTTGACTCTGCCGCTATCGCCGGCGTGATAGAGGATGGCTGGACCTACAATAGCGGCTGGGGAATGGACGCACCGTACTGGCGTCCTCTGTCCGTGGGGGTGAACAAATGTTCCCGACCCACGCGCTTTATGGGTGTGTTCGAGATCACCACGGCCATGGGGTCGCTAATAGACGGCACAGTGCGCACGGCTTATTTGGGCCTTACCAGCACGTCCGACGGCTCTGTGGGTTCCGGCCTTTTCTTTAAGTTCAAGCCGAACGGTCACGTGTATGTGTGTAACGGCTATGACACACCTCCGAATACCACTCACGAAGTGCTGGACCTCGGCTTGGTGAGCCCGGGTTTCTCTCTGGCATCTTTCCGCATGGAGACCACCAGCGATAATAAGCTGAACTTCTACAAGAACGATGTTCTCCTGGGCACCATGGACGGCCTGTCCTATTACTCAGACCTAAACTACATCACCTTGTACGTGGAACAGAACAACACCTTTGACTGTATGGTGGGTTCAATAACGGCCCGCTACGTTGCCGCCGGCAGCCTAACTTTCGGCAGCATAGATACCAGCATTGCTGTGGCCAGCTACGGCGCTATAACCCCCATTCAGACCCTGCCGGCCGGTACGTCTTACGTGATAGAGACCCGCAACTCTGACGATAACTCCACCTGGGGGGACTGGTTGGCGGTCCTTAATACCGGCCTGCCGGCGCACCTTACGGCAAAACGCTATATCCAGATACGCTGTCTGCTTTATTCTGACACGCTTGGGGCCTATTCTCCCATACTGGACCAGCTCACCTTCAAATATTACACGTCTAACACAACTATCTCCCTGGTCAACCTGACCGGCATGAACTGCCTGCAGCTTTTAAAGGACCTTGCCGAGAAATGCTGTTACGAGATGGGCTTCAACGCGGAGGGAAAATTCTTGTTCCAGCCGCGCAGCACCACGCTCACTCCGGTGATGGACCTTACCAGCGCGCTCAACGTGATTGACGTGCGCAACGTGACGGACGGCACCGACCGGCTGAGCAACTACGTGGAGGCCGTCTACGGAGACTACACCAAAATATCAGACGACAGCGCCAATACGCCCGGCATCTACGGCCTTAACGGCCGCAAGATAAAGTACAAAGTGCAGTCCAGCTCGCTCTTGCCTGAGGAGAATGTCTACCTGGCCGAGGCCATCGCGCCCACCATCCTGGCCTACGTAAAGGTGAAGCGTCGGCGGTGCCAGGCGGAGACCATCTTCCTGCCCCACCTGGAACTGGCCGACACGGTGCGTCTGTCCTATGAGGAGCCCACAGCCCTGAAGCCCTGGAAGTGGGGCGACACACATGTTAAATGGGGCGACCCAGATATTGAGTACTGGAATGACACCACCAAGGCGCTGCGCATCTCTTTCTGGAAGACGGTGATGCGCATTGAGGGCATAGAGCTGGAATGGTGGAAGCGGTGGGCGACAATCTTTGACCTGGTGGAGGTGGTTTAAATGGTGTACCCGAACACGATAGCCAACGGCGGAGATCCTGACGGCGATAAAGTGCAGGCGAATTTCGACTACGTGCTGGCCCTGGTGGCGGGCGGCGCCGGCATCAAGACCGGCTCCACGATGGCGCAGCTGAAGGTTGCCGCGGCGGCAGCGCCCACGGTGGCCTTCCTGTGCATCCCGTCGGACCTGCCGGCGCTGATGATTTATACCGGCGTGGCCACGGCGGGGCAGAACGCCGACGGCTTCGTAACGCTGGCGAGCTGGGAGACAATTTCCTAACGGAGGGATAAATACCATGAAGACCATACTGACCATTCTCTTGTTCCTGACCAGCGCCGCCCAGGCCGGCGTCCCCACCTGGATGCCGCCCATGGTGAGCACCACGCCCTACGGCACCGGCTACCTGTCGGGCGTGCTGAAGATATACCCGAGCACCACCAGCGCGGCCGCCGCGCCGGCCATAATGCTCGACGGCATCAACAAGCAGCTGACCGTGCGCGACGGCGCGAGCGTGTCCACCATCTCGGCCACGGGCTTCTACGGCTCCGGCTCAAACCTCACCGGCATCATCCAGTCCACCGCGACCGGCACCTATCCGCACTCCATTACCGGCAACGCCGGCACGGTGACCAACGGGGTCTACACCAGCGGCTCCTACGCCAACCCGGCCTGGATCACCAGCCTGGCCACGGCCAAGATAGACCTGTCCACGGTGACCACCGCGCTGGCCGGCAAGGAGACCGCCGACGCGACCATTGTTAAGGAGGCCGACCTGACGGCCAACGACTTCAACGTGGCGGCGGGCGTGGTATCCCTGGACTACACCAACGGCCAGGCGGCCGGCTCGGGCGCAAAGGGCTTCCTGACCTCCACCGATTGGAGCACGTTCAACGGCAAGCAGGCGGCCGGCAACTATATTACGGCGCTGACGGGCAACGTAACAGCCAGCGGTCCCGGCTCCGTGGCGGCCACCATCGTGTCCGTGCCGCAGAGCGCGGTGAACCTGTCCACCGTGACTACCGCCCTTTCCGGCAAGCAGGACACCGGCAACTACATAACGTCCCTTACCGGCGCGGCTACGGCCAGCGGCCCGGGCGCGGCGGCGGTCACCATTGTCTCGGTGCCGCAGACGGCGGTCAACCTTTCGACCGTGACTACGGCGCTGGCGGGGAAGCTGTCCAACACGGCCACCGTGCCGGCCACGCTGGTGGACCTCTCGACCGTCACCACGGCGCTGGCGGGCAAGCAGGCCACGGGGAACTACATCACCTCGCTGACGGGGGCCGTGACGGCTTCCGGGCCTGGCGCGGCGGCGGCTACGATAGTGAGCGTGCCGCAGTCGGCCGTGAATCTGTCCACGGTGACTACTGCGCTATCCGGCAAGCTGGACACCAACGGCTCGGCGGCTTCGCTGACGAGCTTCCCCACGCTCAACCAGAACACCACCGGCAACGCGGCGACGGCGACGGCGCTGGCGGCTGACCCGGCGGACTGCTCGGGGGTGAACTTTGCGCGGGGCGTGGCGGCTTCGGGCGCGGCGGCTTGCGCCCAGCCCTCGGACGTTACCGGGAACTCGGCCACGGCCACCAAGCTCGCCACGGCGCGGAACATCAACGGCGTGGCCTTTGACGGCTCGGCCAACATCAATATCGCCACCACGTCCTACCTGGCCGACGGCGTGTCGCTTGCGCTGACGGGGGCGACGTTCAGCGCGAAGTCGTCCTCGGTGACGTTGCAGGGCAACACGTTCAACGGGGCGTCGCAGCTTGTGAAACTGGACGCGCTGTCGAAGTTGCCGGCCGTGGACGGTTCGCAGTTGACGAATCTGCCGTCTACGTCGGGCGGCGCGGTGCTTGCTTCGACGCAGACTTTCACGGGTGCGAATACGTTCAGCAGTTCCGTGACTATCGGGGCACAGCCTAGCGGGGTGTGGCCTATGTCGCGCGTGCATGTGTCATCCACGGCAGGAAACTATACCTGGACAGTTCCTGCCGGTGTGGGAATGTTTAAAGTGACGTGCATTGGCGGCGGCGGCGCTGGTGGAACAAATGCCGCCGGCGGTGGCGGTGGCGGCGGAGGCACAGCAATAAAATACGTTTATGGGGTGGCGGTGTCCTCACAAATAGCATACACAGTCGGAGCGGCAGGAGCGGCTGGCGGAAATGGTGGAACGTCTACTTTTGGCTCGTATTGTTCTGCTAGCGGTGGGTCGGCCGGTGGAAATGGCCAGTACACTAACGGCGGGCCGTATGGCGTAGGGCTGACCGGGGATCTTTTGATGTCTGGCAATGGAGGCGCAACTGGTGGAGATATCGCCGCAGTAGGTGTCCAAAGCGGTAGCGGTGGGGCATCTGTCTTTGGCGGCGGCGGAACAGGCGTGAATAACGGTACCGGCACCGCTGGCGGTGATTATGGCGGCGGGGGTGGCGGCGGAACAGGCGCAGCTAGCGGTGGGAAAGGTGCCGTAATAATTGAATACTGATATGCTTCACCTCCTCGCCTACCTCCTCCTGGAACCCGTCAAGCGCGTGCTGTCGGCGGTGCTTTATCCCGTGGCCTACGCCCTGCGCCACAAGGTGCGCTACCAGACGCTCACGCCGATAGACTGGCGCGACTACTTGCGCCTGCCCCTGCACGGCTACTGGTGGCCCTTGTGGCTGCTCCTCGACGACAGCGTGTTCATAGAGTTCGGCGTGGACTACGGCAACAGGGAGAAATACTTCCCGGCCTTCGTGTGGGCCTCCGGCTCCGACTTCCTCAAAGCATACTGGTGGAGCGCCATCCGCAATTCCTGCGTGAACTGGAACAACTACGCCGCCATGAAGTTAGGCCGCTTCCTGTCCGAAGAACCCCACGACGGCAAGCGCAACTTCTACGTCACGCGCACCTACGAGCACGCCCGCCGGCCCTACTGCGAGTTTTGGCTATTCGGTAGGTGGAACCAGATTGGGTGGCTTCGTGGGAATAAGCTAGGGAACGGAGCAAGCAGGTTTGAGATTGATGTAATGAAAAGGAGAAGTTAATGGAAAAGGTGAGTAAGGCAATAATGAGGGCTTTTGGGGCAAAACCCAATGGGTCCGATAAGACATCGTGCGTTAACGATTGGCAACACGTTAAACAGCTATTCTTACTGTTAGGAATTGCGTTTACGGCAGGAGCAATGTCTTTTGGATACCAAGGGCTTCCCGAGAGGGTAAAGGCCGTAGAAGCCAAGGTTGTGCGAATTGAGGCAATATCCCAATCCATAGATGATAGGCTTGCCAGGATAGAGAACGCTCTTATTCGTAGATAATATGATACCAGATTTTAAACTAAGCAAATATATAGGATTTTACGAGTTCACAAATACCCGTAATGTAGGACTTTTAGTTGAGAATAGAGAAGAATCAGTGCCTTTTTTGGTAGATACAATTAATTTTACTACAAGTATTTTGGACCCAATTCGTGAATTAATAGGACCGTACATAGTTTCTTCCGGATTTAGGTGTCAGAAACTTAACAGGTGGGTAGGCGGCGTTCCAACTTCAAAGCATTCATTTGGGATAGCTGCTGATATCTTTAAGCCAGAGTGGGATTTCGCCGCGGTTAACGAAATTGGTCATAAAATATATACAGAATTTATTAAAAGGTCTATATCAGCCAAGATAATAATTGAGGCATCTAGAGGTGTATTTTGGATTCACGTTAACAAGGATAAAGAATTAAGTCTTCTTGAGGGGATAGCCGGTGTCTATAAAAAGCTTGCTTAATCTCATCGGTGGTAAAATATCTTTTACTATAAGGTTCTGGTGGACAGGGTATGAAAGACTTAATAAAAAGACACATAAACCTATTGGCGAGAAAACTGTTGACTCTTGACATTAAAAAACGTAAAATGTTACTTAAAGAGATAAAAAAAGATGTTTAAAAAAATTAAATATATATATAAAATTTTAGCAATACTTTCAGAAATAAAAGAATGTTGGAGGAAATGTATGGAAACAAAAAAAGGGTTCTTTAGTTCAGAGTTTTTTATTACAGTTCTTGGCGTTATAGGGTCTATGGCGGCTTTTTTCCTTGGGAAACTGTCTCCTGAGACCTTTGCGTTTATTATGGCTATTGTGATACCTGCATACAGCATAAGCCGTACAGTTGTAAAAAAAACAGCTACCACAAAAGATGATGAAATTTTGGCTATGGTTGAAAAAACAATCCTTTCCAAAATGGGTATAAAGACAGAAGATAAATAGTCTACAGGGCTGTGGGATAGCACCCTTACGCAACCAGTCTGCGCCTCTAGCCGTTATATGATATTCGGCAATGCGTACTCCAGACAAACTAGCGTAGTATATGCGATATACCGGCCCAACTCTTTTATGATTAAAATCAACCAAGACGACATTACATTTACCGTAACGGTAGACAAGAAAGACACTATATTTATAAAACATGTACCAGAAGAAAATGTTAAACTGCTTGAATATATCGTATATTCGTTGGGTCTTAACACTGATAGCCACAAAGTTGATATTAAGATTAAATCCTAACGACTCAGCTTATAGATGGCCCACTGGAATCTTGTTTATAATACTAGCAGAGAAAAAACAACGAGCGCTAGGGAATAGCCCAGCTGTAATATCTGAAGACCTTCCTCCAAAATTGGACATATACCCATGAGAATAAAAGACTACTTCTATCACGTAACAAAGTTAGGCCCTATTTCCAACGTATATGTTATCCCGGATTGCCACTTTGGTAGCCCAGCATTCCTAGAAGATGAGTTTGAAAGACTTGCTGAGATAATAGAAAAAGACCCTCTTGCGAAAGTTTTATTCCAAGGTGATGTTTTGGACTCAAATCGTCCTTCTACCAGAGAAATAAAGAAAATGGCTTATCATGACAGGCCAGAAGAATACGAACAAGAAGATAGAAGGAATGAGGTTTGGATTGAACAGGAGATACTCCCTAGGCTTAGGCGGATAATCAAATCCCCTGATAGGTGTTTAGGTATGATGGATGGAGACCATTATCTTATGATGGCTAATGGGCTTACTTCTACTCAGTATATATGCTCGAAGCTTAAAGTTCCGTATCTTGGAGATGGACAGGCTATACTAAAGTTCCACTATGTATATAGCAAAAACTCAAATGGCGCAAGGGCGAACATCATTATTCACGCTCAGCATGGTATAGGTGGTGGTGGTAGGTCTGGTACAGGTGTGAACAAGCTAGAGGATACTGCTAACGCTTGGGATGGAGTTGATATATTTGTAAGGGGTCACTCTCATAAGGGCTTTATATTCCCAATTTCTAAATACTACGTTCCCCATCTTAGAGATGAGATAATGCAGAGAGATATTTGGTTAGTAAACACTCCGTCATTTAGGACAGGGTTCGTTAAGGGCACTACTGACTACGCTGAAAAGAGAAATTACGCCGCTACTGCTCATAAATTCCCAGTTATTCATCTATCTTGTGATAAATCAAGGACAAACAAGTTGTCTTTTAGGATAAATATCACAGGCGAATTAATATAAACTCCAGACACGGATTTTAACCGTATTCCCAATTACGCGGCTTGGGTTCTTAACGCCGACGGCTTGTCCCCAATAATTAAATATTGAAGGTCTGCGCATGAATAAGTTCAGGCTAATCCCTGACGATTCTGGAGTTTAAATTGGCACCGGTTATAGGAATTGAACCTATGATTTCTCTTTCAAAGAGAGACGTGTTTCCTCTACACTAAACCGGCAGAAACTGGGCCTCACTTTACGTTTTTGGAGGCAGTCCACCCGTATTGCGACCATACAATCACTATTAAGTTCGGATTGTTCGATGGTAACGGAGTCCTTATATCAGCCCTCATCTGGAATTGCACCAGATTTTCAGGTTTACAAAACCTGTGCTTCACTACCAAAGCTTTGAGGGCAAAACTTAACTAAAATCCCAATTGTCTATATCACTTTCGTAGCCACACTTTCTACACTCTAAGTAATCAGCCCTTCTGTCAATTATATCGTTAGCCATATGATTGCCACAAATTGGGCACTCCATAACGCTTTTATGCTCTGAGTATGTTGAATGCTTTCTTTTTAGGTTACACCCTTCTTTAGACCTGCCCCAACCTAATTCCATTGATACTGACTTTTGTCCTTTTCTCCACTCCGCATTACTGTTGTACTTCTTTTTTAGCCCACCAGCCTTTGGTAACGAGTTCTCTGAGGTCGTCGATTGAGTATTTTGTGATTCCATGACCGATTTTCCTTATTTCTTCCTGTTTTTCGTGCGGTATGAGTGAATTTAATATCTCTATGAACTTCTCGTGCCATTCTTTGTCTGCCTGTTGACCATGGTATTTGTAAAGATGACACCCACAGCAGAGGGGCACCCCGTTAAATTCCAACCACCTAACTCCTTGACTCTGTGCTTTACGTACAATACAATGATGAGAATGTAGATTGTCTTTGCTACCACACACTACACACCTACCGTATTTTTTACGTATAGCTTTACTCCACACCGAATCAAGGAGTTTAACTAATTTTGCTCTAGGTGATTTAGCCATTAAGACTGTTGGCCTATAGGCTCGTTCTGTTCAGTATCCACAGTAATCTTAAGCAGTTCGTCCTGACAAGCGGCACATATTTTAGCCATTTCTATACTGTCACTTTGCGGCACATCGAACGTAATCTTCCACCCTCCATTACTAAGCCGTACTGCTCCAAGCGAAGCGTTCAGTTTAAATGTCATTGTTCTCTCCTTAGCTTTATTGTGTAGTATACTATTTTTCTTTTCATCATTTCAATCTTTTTTATTGCTTTTTTAGCCGCACTCCTCATATAATAACTCCCGCAAGGTTGTTCACATGTCATTTTCAGTGTACACCCAATTGGGCCTTTTGCTTTCCCATAATTCCAATTTATACATGAGCTTCGTTTCATTAAAATAATGTTGGTGTTTCGTCAACAGCCTCCTCTTTATGGGACTTTCTTGTAATTTCACTTCTTGAACTATCTATCTTCCCGTTGCTTGCTATGTACTCGTCAAAAGACATGGCCTGATATACGGCATGGGCGTTAACCCAAGAACGAAGTTTCTTATACCTAATATCGTCTCTTAGGCATATATTAAGCATTAAATGAGCGTTGTGCCCCATTCTTTTAAGTTCGTTTAGCTTCCACATCAACTTTTCCATGGAGAGATTAACCCCGTCAGTGTATACGTATATTGTACACCGCCCAAGGTTGTCGTGGAGCCACTCAAGCTTTCCAACCATGCTGTCGTCGTCCAAATCCCAAGCGAACTTATATTCAGGGTGTCTGATAGTCTGGAGTTCCTGTACCAAGCTTTGATTAACATATAATATCCTTAAGTCCATCCCTTGGTTAAAATCTACTTTAATTTTGTTTTTGCGGATAAAATCGCACTGTTTCCTAAAGTGTTCAGGTAAAGCAAGAATGTTGTTGTCAAGGAGCATAATATCTTTGCTTTTGCCATCCCATATATCAACGACGTTTGCGACAGGGTGAATGAGCCCTTCCATTTTTGGAACGAAACAGAAGTCACATTTCCTGACACATCCTCTAGTCGTAAAACCAACGTTGATTCGTGGCGTGATTGCATCAATCTCTTTATCAAGCTTAACTTTATAATCCCACCCAGTTCCGCCGATGAGGGCTCTTTTATTATTACTCCAGTGCGAAGTAGCTTCTCTTGACCATTCAAATACCGAGCTAACGTAAATCCTATCAGCCCAAGTTTCAAACATTGGTGTTGTTTCAACATAATCTCCTATTCCTTTATGGTATATTTTACATTTTTCAAGCGCTAAGTTCGGGATAACGCTGTCGATGTCAATTAAAAGTATATTTTTTGGCATATTTAAAAAGGTATATCTCCTTCACCCATTATTGACGAAATATTGCGCCATACTCCTTGAGCCTGTCGTTCCTGCATTCCACGTATTGCTTGCATAGCAGTTTCCTGTTGTGCCGCGGTTTGTGCTATAGAAGCTTCTCGTTGTGTGTATTGTGCTAGACGAGATGAGGCTTGTTCATACAAAGCATTAGCTGTAGCACTAGGACGTGAACTACCATTAGAAGATGTTGCATACTGTGCCCACCTAGCTAGTCTTTCAAAAGCATCTTCTTCGTCTTTTGGTTTCCATCTATTAATACTCAATTTTACCTGTGGCGGTATAACTTCTTCACCTTCTTCCCATGGATTCATTAGAAAGGTACCTCCTCAATTCTATCTTTTTTCTCTTCCATTTCCTGGAAGTAATCTTTTTTAATTGGCTTAGGCCCCATATTCATAGGCATAGGCTTAGCCATACACTTTATTATATCATTAAAATACTGGTTATCGGGCCAAATTGCTCCAGAAAACCTTTCTTTAACTCCTTTCTCATACACTCTTATCATCAAAAGCAACATTTCTTGGCTATAATACTGCTTGTGTATGTAAAAGGATTCTTTGTTTATGTCTTTGGTGCAAAGGTTGCATTTACCCGCTAGATAGTCAACAGTAAATCTTCGTATACAATGGAATGTTTTAAACCCAAGTTCAGTAGGAGTTTCGTTTGGTTTATATACCAAAATTCGTTCTTTAACGCTATACCCCGTAAAGCACGAAACCGTTTGAGGTGTTTCCTCTTGTTTTTTATATAGCATTTTAGTCCTTTATTACTCTACCATGGAATACTTCAACAACAATCTCTGGATACGTATCAGTAAAAGATAATGGAGATTTGCAGTATTCAACAAATCTACTACAAAACTTATCTGCTATTTGGAAATGCTCTGAACTACTTATTTCATCAATAACGCAGTCACATCTATTTATAGGCCAATATGGGCATTTACTACCTTTCCTAAACTGTTTGGTTATATATTTACCAGAGAACATATATTTAGGCATATTATTTCTTCTCCATAGCTTTACCTACAAACTGCTCCCAATTGGTCGAAAGGGCCTTTAAACCCCATTGGTAGCCCTTACTACCAAAAAACACAATAGCCTCGTCTACGGCTATCTTTGCGCGGTCTACGCTGCCGGCAGTAGCTAACATAGCACTGAACATTTTGCCATACTGTCTAAAGAAGCCCGAAACCTGTTTAGGGTCTGCTTCCTTGTACATTGCAGGATTGCACTTCTCTATGTAATACACCATAAAAGCTTGCAGTTCTGACTTTGGGTTACTGAAATTAACCTTGTTTTGTGGCGCACTAGCGCCTGTTGCACAAGTAGTATCTTCTTTAGTATTCTCTGCTTTAATATTATTCTCCAAGTTTTCTGCTATAGGTGCCTGTGGAATAAACGGGATAGGTATAGCTATTTTTATGTTTCTGGCTATAATAGCCCCATTTTCATCTTTTTTAATATCAGAAGAAATATGACCACATTCTTCAAGTTTTGAAACAATAGAGCTTATTGTGTTTTTGCTAACATCATTTATTTTTGCAAAATAAGAGTTTGTTGCCCAACAGTATCCACTCTGATTGCAGAGAGAAGATATCTGACCGTATAATACCATAGCACTTGAAGATAACCTCCTATCCATAAAAACAGGGGCGGGTATAACGATATAGTAGTTTTGTTCCATTATAGGTTCTCCATTATCATTTTTATAATCTGCTTTTCAGAAACAGGTGTGTAATCCCATAAACAACAGGAAACGTTTATTTGACCATCGTGGTATACCGGGACGTAGTTATGGCTATGACCATGTATTAATACATTCCCTACGTTTTGTGGACAATACTGAGGGAACCTGTCTTCTTTGTACGGGTAATGGGACAGAGTGCATTGTATCCCATCTATAACTATAACATCCAAATCTCCCAAGTCGTTGAACATGGGAGTTCCATCATCCATTACGCACCTTTTCGCTGTAAAAGCATTTTGTAGGTCATGGTTCCCACGTATTAGGTTTATTTCCCCATTTAGGCACTTTATTATTTCCCTGAATCTTTTGGGATTACCAAAGCCAAAATCTCCAAGGTGATAAACTATGTCTTTGTTAGACACAGTATTATTCCACCTTTTTATAATTTCCCATTCCATTTCTTCTAAAGAATCGAATGGCCTTTTGTCATATTTTATTACGTTTTTGTGGTTAAAATGGGTATCACTTATAAAGTATCTCATAATATAAATTATAGAGGCCCAGACCTCCCTCAATCTGAGCCTCCAGTCAATCAGCCGTCCCAATTAACGGCTACAAGTATCATTACCAATATGCACACCAACCACCACAACAAAGACACTATGCAAGAACCTCTAGCAAGATGTTTTGCATCTCGTTGTTGACAGTCATAGATATCTTCAACGCTTTACCGAAACTGTTGCGAACTATCTTGGCTAGTACCTCCTTTTCGGTATAATAAACGTCCCCACGGACTGTCTTCATTATGTAAACTCCTGCCTGAGAATCAAAAGAAGAAGACACAAATGTTACTAATTTGGTATTGTCTATTTTATCTTCAGTTAATTTCTTAAGCGGAGCAGGTACTTTAAGACCAGTTTTAGGCTCTTCTTTACCGGATGCCGTGTTGCCATCATCATCCTGTGTTGCAAGGCCGCATATTGTGGTCAAAGAAGCCCGTCTCATATACGTAAGACTGGCTATAACCTTCTGAGGGTCATTTGGGTCTTTGCATATAAGAGGCATATCGCTATGGATTTCCTCTCCTGTCTTAGCATACACAAGCTTAGTCCTAAGAATAGTTATGCCATTTTCGACATAGGTCGTTTGTTCGGAAGCTATGCCATTTTTGGATAAAACAGGCATAACAGCCTCTACAACCGACTCAAGGTCTGCGTACTTTGACTTAAAGAAATGATTATTAACTGTCTTTTTAACAGGTTTTATCTCTTTCTGCACCTCAAGCAACGCTTCGTGTAATTCACTCATTATTCCTCCTTACCAGACGCTGTTTCAACCTCAACATATAAAAGTTCAACGTGGTAGTTGCCTTTTTTGCTTTTCATCTGAGCCTTCATATTCTGCCTAGCAGATTCACGAGTTGGGAATATGTTATACCCACTCATGTTCCTGCTAACTCTTGACGTTTTATTGTTTACTATTCCCCAAAACTTCTGATGTTTATTCATTTTTGTTTTCCTCTTACTTTATCGTCGTTTTGAAGACCTTTAGCCAACATATCTGTAGGCTCAGTTTCTTCTTCTCCTACGACCCAATGAAGGATATAGTTGATAAGACCAATATCCGACATTAGACCGGGTTTTAGGCTTAAGTCGTTAATAACAAATGACGTATTGTCTAGCTTATTAATAGCTGCTCTTATTTCGTTCTCGGACCTTATGCCAAAACCTATCCTTCTACCGCAACTATTACAGAATTTGCTCTTAGCCTCAATAGACTGACGGCAACGCGGACATGTCAATATGGATATCTTTTTTGGCTTTGGCATTTTTCTCCTTAACTATCTCTATGGTCCTAGTCCCACGCTTGGTCGTTATACTGAAGTTTAGACCATGATTGAGTGCATAGTGCTTTAGCCTATCGCAAACCATGAGCTTATTCTCACAGTTCTTGATAAGCATTTTCTTGTTAAAAGAAAGCCCTTCTGCAACCTTAAGTATGTTAGCGGACGAAACAGGAGATTTCCTGCTTGACCTTGTTTTCAACGAAACTATCTGTATCTTCATTTTATTCTCCATGTCTATGTGTTTAGTATAATGGTGGCTATGAGTATAATGTTTGTAATTATACTACAAGTCAACCAAATCTGTAAAGCTAATTTAGTGTTTTTCTTCATATTCTATTACCGACAAAATAAAAATAGCTAAGCTAAAAAGCATAAATATAACGGAAGTTAAAGAAAGTGGGAAAATAATCCATGAGCGCGAATCTGTATTATGTAAAACATATGCCCATCCGTATAGATTAATGAAAAACCAACCAACTGATATAAAAATCTTAGTCATCATATCTCCTTTTATTGCAAATTGGGCACTCGTACTTGTCATTCGTTGAGTTTTTGCAAATAGGGCACTTCCATAAGCCTGTCTCTTCAAAAGACACCCTGCCCAGTATAAACCCCAAAACCACTCCCATTACTCCGTATAATGCGTATGTCATTTATCCCCCTTTATCTTATCCCACGCATCGGCCTTTATGGTTATTGTACAGGGTATATTTTTTACTGGCATTGAGGATTTATGCTCATTGGCATACAATTTAAGCAACCCCTCTCTATCCCTATATCTAAAAGCCCACGCCTTAATAACCTTATCCTTTTTACGGGGCTGGACTATTTCGCACTTTTCGTTTACGTTTTTATGGCATCTACTAGGGTCTAATGCTTTATTTACGCATACCCCAGACAAGTTTAAGCCACCAAGCATATAGGGCTTAATCCATTTCGGACACATCTTCTTTTTAGCCATAGTTATTTCTCCTTTAATTGGGTGTGGCCTTGTGTTTACCTATGCTATGCACAAGACGGGTATTGCAGTAACGGATTCTTGATGTCCGGCATTGGCCCGTGGCAACCACACATTAGTTCTTATTATTTCTTGGCAGTTTTAAATATTTCTTTTCCACCATAATTATACAAGGCACTCTGTCTTTTATTAAATGGTATTTTCTTGAATCTACTCCGCTAGATATGCCAATTCTGCCGTTTACTATTTCACCGTCGTATAACATAATCTCTTTCATGTTTTCTCCTTTATTGACTTGGCGGCGAGGGAGAGGAAGTGTGCCTTAATATATCTGCGGCACATATACTCTTTAGGGTCAAAGCATGGCCCGTCCTGTAGTTTAGGACAGTTAACTTCATAGCACGAACCCCACCCTTGTTTTAGTTGATGCGTTAAGGATAAATCCCACGCTTTCTCTAGCACCTTCTCTTTGTTGGTCATTTGGCCTCCTTTTTCCAGAATGTCCAGAAGCCTTCCGCGCCTTCTCTTATTACTTGGAACAGTTCCCAATCGTTATCCTCCATGCTTTTAACAACCTCCTCCCATTTTCTGTGGACATTAACTATAAAAACCCTTTTATGTGTGAACTTCATTTCTTCTCCTCCAGTTTAGCGGCGTACAACTTTACATGCCACCCGTCTTTATCGTGTATCTTTCCATTCTCTGTTTCGCCGTAGTATTGCATTGATACGGCATCTACCTCCACCACCTCTTGCGCTTTGTCAAATATCTTTTCCAGTTCTTCCCGTGTATAATTTGCGGCCATCTTCGGATTGTTGGTTTCCAGTTCCACAATATACTTGCTCATTTGGCCTCCAATATATACCATCCCACAGTTAAAATCCCCCACACCAAAGAAAGCACTAAAAACGCCCATTCCTTATCCACGTTCGCCCTCATTTCGTCACCTCGTCGGGGATGAAAATTAGACGGCCTAACCGCCCTACCATCAAAGCCCATTTATCTTTGTGGATTTTGCGCGCTACCCGTCCATTCGCTATCACTAATTCCCCCTGCCTCTCCTGTTCTACTATGGCGCAGATTTTTGCGAGGGCTGTCTGGTCCCCAATTCCGTTAGAGCATAAGTCCTCTATTACTGCCCCTATCGCCTCTTTGGTTTTAGCTTTCATTTTACCTCCTCGCTTTTGGGTGTGAAGTTGTCTTTTTTATTCATAGAGTAAACTGCGCTCCATACACAAGACACGCACCGCATATCGGATTGCGTAACGCATTTTTTACACGGCCTCCTCCGTTCCAGTTCTGCGATAAGGTCGGCGGTGGGTATTTCTACTTCTATTTCCCGTAGGATATTGGCACCATCACAGGAGATGCTTTCACAAGGGAACTCTTTACAACTTGGATAAGCCTTGGCTTTCATTTCTCCCCCTTTTCCTCGCCTGTCGTGGACGGGCGGGGGACACAGACCATTACTTCCATCATGATAGGGGCGGGGGGTAGCATAGACGGGTCTGGCACGCTCTTGTGCGTAAAAGTTACCCCCAAATATTCAGATAGCGCGTGTATGGCTTGCCCCTGTTCTTGCACCTGTTTATTCAACCTGTGGACAACCTCGTGTCTGACATCCCCATCTTTAAGAGCGCAAGTAGCAGTTTTATCCACCCTCTCTATGGCGTTCCAAAGGCGTATGAGGTCTAGTTTTATTTTGTCTATTCCGAACATATTATCTCCTCCCTCCCTCGTTCAATATCTTAACCCCGTAACGGAGTATTTTGGCTAACGTTTTGTTGTGGGCGGCGTTCCAAGCGGCGGCCCTAGCGGCGTTCCAAGCGGCGTCACTAGCGGCGTCCCTAGCGGCGTCACTAGCGGCGTTCCAAGCGGCGTCCCTAGCGGCGTCCCTAGCGGCGTCCCTAGCGGCGGCCCTAGCGGCGTTTGACCTATCCCTACCACTCGCCCACTCGTCCCATATGGCGTATTCTTTGGGGGACTTGTCTTTCCATAGGTGCGCTACCTGATAAGCCGAGAATATGCCCCACTCTATGCGCTGTTCTTTGGTCATTACAGCACACAGGCCCCACCCGACATAATTCATGGGTTCTCCACCCTGTTTTATGGCAGACTTAACCAAGGCCGTCATATCGTGGTTGGGTTCTTTCTTGAACCACGCCAGACCATCATCACATGGGTTTTCTTCTTTGCTCAACATTTTCTCCGTGATTATCATTTAGAGGCTCCTTTGTCCTTGGGGCGGTATTCAAATATATCTTTCGTAGTCCAATGCCCCTTATGGTGTTCACTCGGGTCTATGGCTATCGCCCAACAAAGAAATACCCAATTAAGGCAACTAGCTACAAGCGCAATGGTTATGGCATAATTGTCCAACTCTAATCCAAACAACATATCTATCTCACCTCCTTGTCGGGTAACGAATTTAAATACTGGCGGGCCTTGGCTTCGGCATCTTCCTTTGTGTCCGCGCATCCACGCCTGATAACCTCCTTGCCTTTTCTAACAGTAAACGCCCATCCACCGCCATCCTCATCATCGTGCCAGAATACTTGGGAAGTCATCACCAGCGGCTTCTCCGCTATGCTCTCCGTGGGGGTGTAGCGAGAGAGGATTTCTTCCATGGTATTTATTGCCCATTGGCTATTCCAATGTGTTTTATGCCTATCCACACACTTCTTAAACTCCTCCACCAACCCCTCCGTCTGCTCACGCTCTTGGGAGAGGAGGAGGCGGGCACAGTCTAAATACCCCTTTATTCTATTGCTCTCGGAAATGCAACTTATCTCCGTTATTTTATCTAGGTCTCTCTCTAAAAGTTTCACCAGTTTTTGTAAGCCTGTCATATTATCTCCTATTTAAATCTCCTATAATCAGAACAAACTTCTCTGTTGTATCTGAACCATATATATATGGCCCAAGGACAAGTCGCGTTCTCTTTATGCTGACAAGTGTCGCAAGCGTATATTTTCATCTTTCTCTCCTCATGTTATAAACTTCATGTATTGACCCCCATCTATGGGAACAGTCATTTATGTCGTACTCATGAACTTTAGCTTTTTTACCATTCTTAAAAATTTGTACCGCGGCAAGTAATTCAGGTATAAATCCAAAGCACTCCACGGCCCCTCGATAGTATCCTCCAAGCTGTGCCCTATACTTTGCATACATACCGCCTGTTTTCCAATCCACAAGGCTCTTTGAGCAATCTAATATGCCACGGTAATCCAACGTCATGCAGACATTCTCTACAGGGTTGTAAATTATACCCTCAACTGCATCAGGAATTAAAGTGTGTTCTGATTTAAACAACTGGTAGGAATCCCAATAACCCTTAAGACCTTCATCTATACTTTGAATATCTACACCACAGGTTAAATCAAGGGCTATTATCTTATGGAACACAACTCCCCTTTTGACCGCGGGCATAGCGTACTCAGGGATTGGCTCATTGTTGGAAAGAACATCAGATAGATAGTTGGACACACACGGAACTTTTGTACCATTTACATAGTATTCGTGCGAATCCTCAATAAAGTCTATATTATACTCTATTCCCTTGATTGTAAGTGTTGTCATATTAAGCAAATCTAGCCATTTTTATCTTTATGGGTTCAAAATCCGCCGCCTCCTTTATTTTAGAGATAGGTATCGTGTCTGCACAGTCGACAGGAATGGGGTCATGCCAACGATTTCCGGATTGTATGTCAATAAGGCATATCTCTCCGTAATTAACCTGAGAAAGAATAGCGTCTTGTCCGCTTACTTCAACCACGGTTCCAGTCTGGTATCCTTTCATTTGGAATCACCAACTTTCTCGCTCGGAGGAATCCACGCACCACCACCGTCGGCGCTTTCTTCATATGTCCAACCATGTTTCTCCCACCACGTATCATCCATTTTGCCGGTGTGGCGGTACTTGGAGTAATCCTTTTCTTCCCAATTAAGGTTACTATACCACGTTTCGTCTTTCTTCTCCCAAGAACCGTAGTATATTCTGGTTTTTGGGGTCTGAATTGCAACTCTCTGTGATTTGAGGAATCCAAGGAAGGAATGATGCGAACACGCAGTCAGCCATGCCATAGCCTTACTATCAGACCAATCCCCATCTGTGAAGTTGGCTCCTTTGGCAAGAACCATGCGATAGCACTCTTCTTCCCAATCTTTCCAGTGACCATTGTGGAAGAGAACAGAACTAGCCTCTCCCTCAAGGTCATCAGTCATTACTTTCTGTATTGGGAACGGATGCGCTAGACTTTTGGGTACACCTCCGACTGTAGAAATGCGGAAGTGCGCGATACAAGGCGGGCCGAACTCTACTGCGATAGAATGTATCTCTTCAGCTTGGATGCCTTTCTTGAAATGCACCTTATCTTTGTGAACCCACGAGATGCCTCCACCGTGAGGGTTCTTCTTCTCACATAGCTTGAGTGTTTCAAGGCTAGGTATCTTGCTTTCCATTGCGACTATTACGCACATATTACCTCCATTGAAACATTGTCGGGTACGAAGAAAGAGTTGTTAACCTCTATATCCACCTCAACAGGCTCGTAGTTTACGCTTTCTTTTTCAAGGTAACTCTCGAACGTGTCCACTACCTCATATGCGGCCATCCTAGCGTTTGAAAGATTCTCAAACATAGGCAGAAGACGGCACTCCACAGTCTTATACTTCCTATAAGCACAGAAGTTGAGCATAGTCCTACGAGAGTTGCCACCTCTGAGCTGTTCCCTAGGTGCGAACTCTCTCTTGCAATAGGTATTGCTATTGTTGAACCTAGCGATGAACCGCTTATAGTCTGTCTCATTGCCGGAATGTCTAAGGTATTTGGCAAGTAATCCCATGCGATATATGAAGTAATCGCGGAACTTCTTATCAGCTACCTGAAAAAGCATCCCATTCTTTATACTTATGTGGATGTGCATACCGCAGGAAGCGTCTATATCATCGGGATATTTTGTGTTTATCTCGTTGAATACGTCTTTAAGGTTATCCTGCGGGACTGTCCTAGCCTCTCCCAGTTCGTTCCCGTTACAGTGGACGCTAGAATCACCTGCTATCTGGAAAGACGGGGGATTCTCCCACCCTCCCTCTAATTCTAGTCCCACCTTGTCTATATGGACGAACTTTTTGTCGTATAGTTTCTTCTCTTCCATTATACCTCCCGGTATCAGGCTATCGCGCTTATGGTGACTTCTATGGAGTTCTCTTTAGCGTAGTTGATGAAGAACGCTTTGGTGAACTTAGTGAAGTCTTTCTGAAGACGTTCGATGTCTTCCTGCAGGAACATCCCGTTTACAGTGAACTTCACTCCGTCTTTGATGCCGACAGTCTTAATGAACGAGAAGTCATAAGACGCGTTGTCGGGGTTAATCAACTCCCTGCGACCGTAATCCGCAACAGACACGCCATACTCGTAGTCTGAGCGAGGTACTGAGCACTTCTTAACGTCGTAATACTTCTCGCCCTCTCCGAAGAACGAACCGGACGGAGCCTTTATCGCCTTGCCGGAGGAAATCTTATTAAAGAAGTCCTCGTAAAGTTCCGACTTAATGAATATCTCCACGCCACCGACAGCCCGCTTTATCTTGAAGTTGCACAGATTCCTCTTGGCAACCATTTCTTCGCCTTTAGTCTTAGTTTCCATGTTATCTCCTTAGTCTCTGATTACTCTTTTAACTACTGTTGAGTTCTTTTCGACCAGCTCTTTTTCAGCATCGGTCAAATCGTCGTAATGACTTACATAGTCTAAATAAACAGAATATCTATTATTTAGTTTTACGTACGTAGTTTCTGCTCTTATAACTACATATTTAAACCACATCTTAAATAATGGGTGGTCGTTTGGATGTCTGACTATAACAACACAATCACCCATCTTTGGTTGTCTACCGTTTATGTATGTATTCATATAAAATGCCGACCAGAGGAGTCTAACCCTTTTCGTCTACTCTGCCATGACTCTTCAGGAGTGGCTAATTGTCGTACAGACCGTTCGCTCTTACTTACTAGGTGCTTGGACTCGTTTGACTAGGTCGGGTAAATTTAGTCTCTAATAACCCTTTTTTTCATTTTTGGACGATAAAATTTACTAATCGGTAAAGGGTTATCTATATGAGTTAAAGAGTTCCCATTCTCTACTCCGCAATAATACATATCCCAGTTTGATTTCCATATTTCAAAATACGGGAATATGTTTTGGGTTGGAGACCAATTTGGAATTGTAATGTATCCATAAGGCCAAGACTCGTTCCCTATCTTTCCCTTAGAATGTACTGACGTATACCACCCTCTTTCATCTTTACACATCTTATGGTAATACTTAGTCCCATTAGAAGCGGCAAATAGAATAAAGTCTCCGGGTTGTATGTTTTGGAATGTCATGTTAATCTCTTACTACCCTCAGTAGTATCTTGGTCTTTTTTGTAGCTTATCCAAAAATAGACACGTTTTTCTATCCTGGAAATGCGCAGTAAACCCTTCAAAACTTAGAACTTTAAAGTATCTCCCAAAATATGAAGAGTCTCTTGTTATGACTACCACATAATCCCCTCTTTGGGGAGTTTCTCCGGAATGGTAAGTCTCAGAAACTTCATTAACTGTATCACAAGTGTTATATTTCATAAATTTAAGCCCACATTTTGCTCGGAACATGGGCAAAAACCGTCTTACAGCATCTTCGGACTTTAACCGGGTTCCACAGACGATGCACGAGGCGATGTCTGCTGTTGCTGTTTTTCTGCACTATCAGGTCTCTAACATCTTACTGCTTACACGCTTCAGAAGCTTCACCCTCTTGGCGAGGATGGACTTCTCGGGGAGTTCGTTGATGCTCTTGAACTTCAGTCCGCCGTCACGGTAACGCCAGACATGCTGACACATCGTCGGGACGTATTCGCAGCGATAGACACGGATGTTTTCTTCTTTGACGGTCGAAAGAAGCTTCTCGCAGAACCCTATCGCGAGGAACTTGCTCTCGAACACAGTCAGAGGGCCACCCCACATCCTGGGAGACACGAACTTGTCGGTTATGTACTGAACCGAAAGTCCGGCCTTGGTGCATGACATCAGCTTCACACCCTCACGGACTACCACCTTAAAGCCGAAGAACTTAACTTCGGGCTTCTTCATCTTCTTCGCTATCCTAACAACCGCTTTCTTTACTTTCTTCATTTACTATCCTCCTTGACTTTTAACTTCTAATCTTTGATTACCCGTTTATGTATCTTGGGCATAGCAGGAACAAAAACTTCTTTCCACCAGTATAGTGTCCCGTCCATTTTCTTAATCCTAACCCCGGCCCAAGAGATGTTGCATAACTCTTCTATGGTTTTATAGGAAGCAGTATTAGCCCATCCGGTATCGCCTTTGTACCCGGATGCACCTTTCTTTATGGTTAGGTCGTATTCTAGCTTTCCTTTGTTATTGAAAAGCTGTAAATGGTCTCCGACTTCAGGAAGTATTTTTGTTTCTGGCATAATTAATCCCTCACTACTCTCTTTTTCATTGGTTCAGGTTTCATGATTTCTATATTGTCTGGGTCAAACTTAAACCATTTCCTATACCAACCTGAATCTTGGTATGGAAAATTTAGACATTTAACAGAAATGGAGTCATTAACAAATGTAGACTGTGAACATTTTGTGACGACGTAAACATCTCCATCAGCGAACAACTCTCTACCGCTTCCTAAAGTGCCACGGTACGAGCCATTGCCATATATCTTTTGGCCTATGTAAATTCTATCGCCATCTTGGAAGTTTTTCATCATAAATTGTATCCGACTTCTAACGAGGCATAAGCCCATCTAATAATAGATTTTAAACGTATCGGATGTGAATTGTGCGGAGCCGCTTTCAGTCTGACATGCAGAACCTAATGTCATGGGATTAGGCCGGCTCCGACTTGTTATTTTACCTTCAGGTCTGCAATGCCGAACTTGTACGCCTTGGAAAGCGCCTCGGCCTTATGGTTGGCCCAGACGGCTATCGTAAGCCACGGATTAACCGTGAAGTTAAACTGCTTCTGATGTTCTTTGTTCATTTAGCCTCCTGTGATTACTAATATTGTATCTGTAACTTTGTCTCTGCAATAGTCGAAAGGATGGTCGCCTTTGACGTACACATGTTCATCTTCCTCTCCCTTTGTTTCGGTGAAAACTCCGGAAGCCATGCTAACGCTTTCTTCCTGAGCGTCATGAACCGCAACATCTAAGACCGGGTCATGGGTTTGTAGTATACGGATTAATTCTCCAACCTTCATTTTGCCCTCCCGTAGTCTGTATTCCACTTGTATCTGACTAACATCGTTCCCTTTTTGTCAGAAGGAAAATACTCCCTAATAACTTTAGGGTTGCTCTTCCTTGCTTCAGTCCTCAGCCTAGCGCCGATTGTGTCGGTGGTGAGGGTAGTCTCAGATACGCGCTTTAAGAATGTAGGCGTACCGGAAACTCTGATTACCTGCAACTGATACATTACCTTGCTGAACTCGCTTTCCATGATTTCTCCTTAGTCTCTGATTACTCTCTTCTTAATCTTTGGCAAAGTTGGCTTAAATGATACCCATTCTGAGCCTCTTTTGACTTCTATAACTTTCCAGTTTTTATGACCATACATTAAAGCGTCTATGTTGTCGTCATGACCAGACACATTGTTCCCGTCTTCAGTCATGCAATACCCGTATTCGTCTTGTTTTATAACAAGAAGAGGCCAAGTGTATACGCCGACTTCTGAGCCTAATCTTATTTTGTCACCGGTTTTAATTTCCATATTAATCCTTAACGACCCTCATAACAGGGCGTACTTTCTTTCTGCATACTAGCTTAAATCTTTTAGCGTTCCAGAAGACATCAGAGATATCTATACAGACATTGCCATTACTGTTAATCTTAAGGACATCCAAGGTTTGTCCGATTAGAAAGCTTGGCCTTACTCTTTGTAGGTGGCTAGAGTTCATTACTAGCACAGAGTCTCCTACGCAAGCAGCGTTTCCGCAGGTATATGTATTCATTAGTCTCTCACCACTCTCTTTTCTATAGGGCCAATATCTCTGAACCAATTAATGTTACCTATATAATTTGGGTCAGCGTTGGGTGCATGAATCTTATTATATTCATTGCAAAGAGTTACATAGCCATCTTTAATCGTGGCTATCTTGTAGGTTTCTTTAGATAAACCGCCTACGTTTATGTATTTAACTATTGAGCCGACTTTAATCATATTAGTCTCTTACTACCCTTTTAATTATTTTTGGAATTACGACTTATTTGCCATTGCTATCATATGCCCAACAGCCGCTAGTTCCAATGGGACGAGAACAATCGTATCTTCTGTACCTAGGATGAGGACACACTATAAACCCTACTCCATTCGGAAACGTGCAAGTCCTTCTCTGTTCGTTTAAGTATCTACAAGTTATTTCTATATATTCTGATATGGGCATAAATTTGTTTAGTTTATAAAACCGGCTAGACATTTCTGCCTAACCGGTCTTAATTCTTCAACTGCTAATTGAAGGTCTACGGAGTGCTAATTTTAGGTAAACTATGTTTTAATCTATAAGCCTCCTTAATCTCGTATTACTCTTTTGTTAATCTGTGGAGCAAGGCGCTCAAGTTTGTGAGTATTGCCTGTATCATCTAGCTTAATGAAATTCCAGTTAGTCCAACGGTGAACAATGTCTAGTATATCAGAAGACCTAAACCCTCCGAACCAGTGTCCATCGCGACCTTGTTCCTTTCTGAATATCCCACGCTCTCCATGCAATTCAGTAACTACTCCTGTCCAACAGTTTTCTGGGTCGATCTTTTCAAAGCAGATGATAGTGTCTCCGATGTTTATTTGCATGGTTAATCCTCAGTGAACTCAATCTCCCAAGTGCTAAACTCAGGAGTTTCAGCCATAAGCTCCATGGAATTGAATAGCCATCCTAATTCGCCCAATTTTTGGAACAAATCAGTCTTAATGAAGGAGACAATCACTTCTCCCTCTTTGGTCAATCCGTACGTATTGTAAAGGACTTTAATCGATTTAATCATTGTTTAATCCTATAAGTAAAGGTTGCAAACTATGTAAGCATACGACACTATGAAAGATATAATCAATCCTGCTGAAATTTGCTTAACAATCATGTAATTTGGCATAATCAATCTAACTAAGCCACTAGGCCGCCGCTTTAAGGAATGATACTTGCGAAATACTGATTTATTATTTGTTACTCATATATACAAAAGCGTTTATCAATGCTTATATATATATGACTAACAGGCGGCCATTTCTGACCGCCGTTAGTGCTTGTCTTAGGCTTGTTTAGCTTCCGGAGCGGCTATCATCACAACGTGATAGTGCCCGTTTTTGACCGCTAAAAAAACCTTTTCGCCCGTTTCAGTCTGAAGTATGCCCCATTTATCCGTAATTTCGGATAAACAGTCCTTGTAAAAGGCCCAGATAAACTCATAGGCGTTAGAAGCGCTCATATCTTCTATTTCTATGCTTTTATCTGTTTCAGTGATACGGTTCCTGAAATAAAAGTTAGTATGACCCGTTTCCTGAATATTTAACTCTTTGAGAGTATGGCCTATTTTATATGCTATATAGGCCCGCGCAGTCCGACACAAGCTCTCGCAGTCTATGCCCTGTTCCCCCGCTTCATACGGCATTAACTCGCTTATGTTTATCTTCTTGCCGTTGTCAACAAGGTCACGGTATCCGAGCTTGTACCGTCTCCCGGTGGACGTTTTCCGCACCTTTTCGGCCTTTTCGGGCATTTCCATTCCGAGTAGGCTATATGCCGTCTTAGCCATTTCCTTCTGTTTCGCTATTTCCTCAGCGCTTTTCACGCTCATTCCGACTGTCGCTACTTTAGACACGTTTTCCATGTTATTTTCTCCATGACTATCTGATTTAACTAAATTGTCTTATTTTTATCTGCTATATATTATATATAATGGCGTTTAAAGTGGGCCGTGTTGCCGTTGCCGCCGTTGTGTTTTGCCATGTTTTAAGTGTAGCAAATGCCGTGTTTTTGTGTAAAGCGTTTTGTTTTTTGTAACGATGAAATACAAGGGGTTTTTACATGTTTGCTACTTGCTTTTTGCTATAGTGTTGCAATTTAACGGCGGAAGGCTATAGCATTTACAAGGGCCTAAGCTTTCGCTCAAGTTTTGCTCAAGATTTACTTTTGTGGTTTGTAACGGTGAAACCTACCTAGCGGTAAGTATGGGAAAAATGGCAAAATGTTAGGCAAGGCTAACTTTGTTAGGCAAGGCTAACTTTTACGTCTGGCATTGAATAGATAAACATAGTTATAACACAATAGTTCTAAAGACTTATTGTGATATCCATTAGATTGGTTGACTATATAATAAGAGTGTATACTATTTACCATATGATATACTTAACATATAGATGACTATATTATATATATATATTATTAGGCAATATGAGTATAGAGTTATTAACAATATAAACGGGTTATTAACAAGTTATTAACAATACGGGGCGGGATTAGTTATATATATAATTAAGACGCTATTAACTGTATCAGATATATATAGGTTATTATATGTAGTCTATGCGAACGCGTATGTAAAGATATATAATGGCTCTGATGTGACTACCCACCCTCCAATTCTTTATTAGATAAGGTGAAGTACCTATATCTCGTCAGTGCGTGTGCGTTTTAAAAGCCACTAAGTTAAGTACCTTGGTATGTCAGGTCTGGGGAGGAAATTAGAATCTGGACTCTCAGGGATATGATACCTAGGCCCCTCCTAGTACCACCCAAAAATGCAAATTTGGACTTGACAATGATTTGTGAATCTGCTATATTAATAGTGTAATCCAGTTACCCATCACTAATTGGTGGTTATGGTCGGAATGCTGGATACGCTCTAGGGATACCGTGACCTGAGAGCACGTTTTAGACGTTTTAAGTACCCCCTAAGCCTCTAAGCTACATAGTTTATGCTCAAATGTGGGGGTCAATTTTAAGGAGTCACCATGATACCACATAAGCCTGATTCTGCCTTCCATGAGCACAGAGATAGAGAGTACATAACCAATTATTTCCCAAAAATCTACGGCACTATACGCAATGGCCCTACGGCTAATATAGCTATTGCTCTGGTTAAGTTCCGTAAGTCTGATGGCAAGATGGGAATGTACACTGACTTGAGGGCCAGTTCCTATTCAGTGGACAAGAACAAGTATTACAGTTCCAAAAAAGGTATTACGATTTCAAATAGGTTCTTACTTGAGGTTATTAACTTCCTAACATCCCTACCTGAAGTACCTGATTCTGATGTTCCTGATACTGGCAACAAAAAGCTTTTCAGCATTAACAAATATCCAAATATTGACATATGTGTATCACTCACGAAAGCAAATGGTTCTGTATGTGTAGACATCAGAGAGTGGGTTAGAGACCAGATGCACTCTTACGAAGGGTTTACGTATAAGGGTGTTCGGTTTAACTACGATTTGATAAGTCAGGTTACAACCGTACTGATGAACATATATAATGACCTTCCTGAAACCAATAAACAACATTGACAACGAGTATATAATATAGTATAATTCGTGATATGGAAATCAACGACCCAAAGCTATTTGCAGCTTTTGATAAGTTCGGAGAATGGCTTTCCCTTCCTAGGCATTTTTCAAAGTTTACTATAGAACAGCTTGAAGAAAAAGGCTTTAGTCCTGACCTGATTGAACTTGTACAACTCAGGTATAGGAAAGACTTTGGTGAGAAGTTTTGTATTACTAAAGACATGCTCCATGATTGGGAGAGATGTCCTGAAATGCAGTCTAGGATTAAACAGAACTGGAAGGCTTGGGCTAAGAGGCTTACTCCTGGAGTCCTTGGAAAGTTCTATGAGAAGCTTATGCTTGAAGGCGACGCTGGCAGAATGAACATCTGGATGAAGTCTGTTGAGGAAGAAGGGAAAGACGATGGTAAAGTTAATGTCAATATAGGAATAGACAACATCCTTAAATCTATGAAAGCTGACGGAGAAATCTAATGTCTAAAAAAGAATCAAAATTTGATAGAGTGAAAGCTGATTATAAAAAGTTTACCAAGAATCCTGAAGTAATGAAAGCCGTAGACATGGCTATCGGTGCTGGTTCTGGTATGATGGCGGCTGATAAACTAGGTGGCACCGGAGCTGTTAGCAAACTTAAAGACGTAGGCTCTAAAGCATTTGACAAAGTAAAATCTATGAGGTCTTACGTTAAAGAGAAGAATGAAATAGACGCTATTGCAAAATCTAAAGGTCTTAATAAAGTTAAATCTATTCTTCCTAAAAAGTCTGAAAAGTTTATAAACAAAGAAAACAAAGATATTATTAAAAAGACTGAAAACCTTAGAGCAAAAGACGTATATAACTCAATGGTAGAAAAGCAAGGACATGTAACAGACTCATTCGGAACTACTGAGCGTGGTTTCACTTCCCGTGGTAAACAGATAGGTAAAAAGATTGAAGACCAAGGTGGTAAACGTAGGAAGAAGTAAAGGACATCATGGAAATAACCAGCGTGAATACTTTATGCGAAAGAAAATAGTTTCTGTTGTATGTTTTTATTGTGGCAAAGAATTTAAAACATCTTTATTCCAAAAAATAAACAATAAGCATAACTTTTGTTCTACAAAATGCAAAAAAGAGTATAAACCAGGATGTATTTCTTTAGTTAAAACAAAGTGTTGTGTGTGCAATAAAGAATTTTCTGTTAGAAAAGATGTGGTTTATAGGGGTTTTGGCAAACACTGTTCAAGAAAATGCATGGGCGAAACATATAAAAAAGAAAGGTCTGGGTCTGGTAGTACTAATTGGAAAGGCGGTATTACTGATGAAATAAAACTAATAAAAAATTCAAGAAAGTATAAAGACTGGATTATTAGTGTATTTCAAAGAGACGGTTTTAGGTGTGCAAAATGTGGGAAGGTTAAACCAAAACTTAATGCACATCATTTAATAAGATTTAAAAAACTTATAGACAATTTAAAAGAAATATTTGGGAAAGATAATATATATGAGTCCGCAATGAAGTATTCCCCTTTGTGGGAAATAAATAATGGAGAAACTCTTTGTGTGGATTGTCATAAAAAGGAACACAAACAACATGGATATCACTAGTATAAATATAAAAGTCGTCAAGGAAGAACCCCCTGTTGCGGCTTACTGTTCCATAGTAATAGACGAAGCGTTCTGTATCCGCAAAATCCGTATCATATCCAAGCCAGAAGGCTTTGTTGTGTGTATGCCGAGTATGAAATCCAAAGATGGAAAGTATAATGATGTCTGCCATCCTATCAATCAGGAATGCCGCAAGAAGATGGAAGTGGCAATCCTAAACGCTTACCGCGGTCAACTTGAATCTGAAGTAGCATAACACTCATGGAAATCACCAAAGAAGAAATCCTGCGAAGGTGCAAGGAAGATTTAATCTTTTTTGCTGAGAAAGCTTACCAAATTATAGACAAGTCTACCAATAAGCTTGTCAGGTTTAAACTAAACAAAATTCAGAAGTATTACTGGGAGAACCACTCCAAGTTTGACTACATCATAAAGTCACGCAAGGGAGGAATGTCTACCTTTAACATAGCACGGTTTATACACAAGTGTAACTTCCAAGAGAACAAGCGCGCCATCATGTTAACTCAGAACGATGACGCTACTGTTAAGATGTTCCGTGAGCGTGTTATGCCAATGGTTAAGAACTGTTTATGGCCGATGAACGTGAAGATAAAGGAATCGGAAGGGATGATAGAGTTCCTGGACACGGGTTCGACTTTCTACATCGGGACAGCTGGCAGCAAGAAGTTCGGTCGGGGTTCGGACATAACAGACTACCATCTTTCGGAGTTTGCCCACTGGGACGACCCAGAAGTCCTGACTGCCGTAGAAGAAGCCCTGATGGACGATGCAGAGGGTGTGATAGAGACTACCGCAAACGGTATTAACTTCGCTCACCAGCTTTGGAAGAAAGCAGTACAAAATAACTCCCGCTATAAAGCCATATTTATACCTTGGGTGCTGGACGATACCTACCGTATCAAAGGCGTACAGGGGTTTAACGATTTAAGCAAGGAAGAAAAAGACCTTGTTGACATATTCAACTGCGACATGGAGCAGATAGCTTGGCGAAGGAAGAAACGTAGGGATATGTCACAGGTTGAACTCTTCCCACAGGAATACCCTGTTACTGCTGAAGAAGCTTTCATATCTTCCTCTGCTATGGTGTTTGACTGGATATCACTTATGGAACATGAAAAGTTCTGTAAGCAACCGGGGTGGCGTGGATTGCTCATCGATGCTGGTGAGGAGGTTAGATTTAAGCCTGTGGACAATGGCAACCTTCGTATCTGGAAAATGCCTACACAGAACCATACCTACGTAATAGGCGCTGATGTGGCTGAGGGTATTAAAAACGGTTGCTTCTCTACTGCTGAGATTATAGACATCAACGAAATGGAACAGGTAGGTGAATACCACGGTCATATTGCCCCTGACGAGTTCGGTGATACTTTAGCCACACTTGGAAGGTATTATAACAATGCCCTGCTTATACCTGAGTCTTGGCCCGGTGTTGGCGCTGTTACCATGCAGAAACTTATAGGGCTTGGGTATTCTAACCTTTGGAAGCGTGAGAAGTCAGACTACTCCTACAAGTCTAAAGACCAACTGTACGGCTGGGAAACAACCAAACGCACAAAGCCTCTGATGATACATAAGCTTTCTGAGGGTATCAAGGATTTCAGAATCAAGATTCGTTCAAGTGCACTAATTGATGAAATGCGGTCGTTCGTGTACGATGGCGAGTCAATGGAGCCTCAAGAGGGTTGTTATAGTGACAGGGTGATGGGCTTTGCAATAGCTTGGTTTATTGCTTCTAAGTACACACAAGACCTAGACCCTAGCGAGAAATCGTTTAAAGATATTTACATGCGTGGTAACGGTAGCATGGTGTTTAACCCTAATTTTCAAGGTGATAAATACGGTGTGAGGAAAATTACGTGATAAAAAAACTTCCTTCTTTTAGGCCCATAAATACCCCTCTCTTCGACGAGGAAATGAAAGAAAGGTTTCGCAAAAAAATAAAAGAAATAAAGAAAGGTGTTGACAAAAAGAAGTAAATGTGCTAATATAGTTATGTTGGCGGCACGGTCAACAGACTCGCTTTGTAACCCCCCTTTAGGACGTGCCTCCTATTGGGGGGAGTTTTTTGAGCCCCGTTTAACTCCTTAAATAAAACGCTGGAGAAGTTCTAAAGCAACTTCAAGGTAATACAAAAATTGCTTTTAGTTCAAGAGATTGCGCTACTATGCGGCGCTACGATAACAAGTACCTTCGGGCATGTAACTAGGATACCTCTTGGCTGGTTGTTAGCATTGAACTGGGGAAGCCAATGCCCAGAAAGGTGGAGTATATACAAGGAGACTATATGAAAGGTTCTAAAGGCGAAATAGTTGTTAATCTTGGTTCAGCTCATAACGCTTGTTTCTTGTGCGACAAGATGGAAAAGAGTGATACTTGGGCTGGATTTGTAGACCTGTATTACAAATCTGCTCTTGTGTCTAAGGTTAAGGCATCTGAGATTGCCTTTATTGAGTATTTTTAATATTGACAATACGTAGATTATTTAGTATAATACAGGCTGATAGTAAAGGAGAACAACATGAATTGTGACATTAAGAGGCTTGACTTGAAAGGTGACAGGATTCTTGTTAAACAGTTGAATGATGTAAATAAGGTCGGCACTTTTTATATCCCTGATAGCGTTATAGACAGAAAGAAAAAACGTAGGGCAGACGCTTGGAAAGGCGAAGTAGTAATACTCGGGGACAAAATTGATTTTGAATACATTAGGCATGAACTTAAGATTGGCGAAAAAGTGTGGTGTTCTCCGGTAAGTTTAGATTGCCCTAAGATAGTAACTGAAGACGGTACTACTTACATAATTATAACACAAGAAGACATGCTTGCCGTCGAGGTAAACTAATGGAAAACACAACTACTGAAGCCCCCGCCAAAGAAGAAATAAAGCTTTCTCTCCCTCGTGTAGATGGTCCCGTAATGGAGTTCAATCCGGAAACAAGCATGTTCTGGATTGGTATACCCGTTAATAAGGTTCCTGTACTTGAGGCTACTCTACTTTTGGACAGTATGAAGATTGAGTATTTCAAAGCAGTTATGACTCTTATTAAGGCTGAGCAGGAAAGGAAGAGCAAGATAGTTACGCCTCAAGAGCATAGCAGCATGATGAAGAATTTTGTAAACAAGTTCAAGAAATAATTTTAATGTAAAGGAGGTAATTATGCAAGATTATAATTCTATGGGTTCCGGTAAGAAGGGCGATGTGAGTGAGAAAGGCAAGCATGACCGCAAGGCTCCTGCCTACAAAGAAGGCCCCAACCCGAATGTGAGTGTTCCCAAGCTCCCCCAGATTAAGGGTGCGGAGTAGAAGATGCCTTCCTACCAACGTAGGAAAGAGGAAGATGCTCGGGCCTCAAGATTTGAATCTGAGGTCCGGGCGTCTGACTTGGAACGGATGAAGGGTAGACAAGCGCATGGAGAGCATGTAAAGATGTACATGTGTTCTAAATGCCATAGACTATTTGAAGACAGAAGCATAGTTTGCCCAAGATGTGAGACTAAAACAATGGGTGAGCTTAGACCTAGGACTTAGATATGAAAAATATTGAAAAGAACATAAAGAAGCAGATTAAGTCTGCTGGTGGGAAAGTAATGCGCACACACGCAGTATCTGACCCTAGGTTCGAAAGGGTTGTTTCTAAGCAGATGTTTGCCAAGAAAGAAAAGCCCGACGACGATATTGAAGATGCCGAAGAGCATGAGAAGGAAACTGAGAACCCCAGCAAGAATGTTAAGCCTCTTAAGAAGATGAAGAATGGTGGAAAGAAAGGCAAAAAATAATCATGCTGTTAAATATATTTGTACCTCCTCCTCCTAGTCTTGACAAGTCTATTCAAAAAGAAATAGAACGCGTTAAGGAAATAACGAAGGATAAGAACTTAAAAAAGAGCAAAGAAAAGCTTGATTTTATTGGTACAAAAATTCATAAAGAGTATAAGGTTTGGGAAAAGCAAACCACCAACAACCGCAGGAATCTTATTGAGATGAATGAGATGCTTGAGGGCGTGGTAGAAGTAACCAATTTCCCGTTTGAGGGTTCTTCTAATGTAACCATATCTTATGCCTCTGGTATGGCTAAAACGTTCAAATCCACGTCCTTGCTAACAGCATACCAAGACCCTGATATATTTACCGCCGTTAGCAAGGAAGACGAAGTTAAAGAACAACTTCCTAGCATAGAAGAGGCCACTAACTATTCGTTCCATAGTGAGAGCAATGGACTAGATATACTTAAGCAGGGTACAATACCTTGCCTTAGAGATGGCACACTTATAGTATCCGGCTATTGGAAGCGGACTATCGAGAAGTGTTCAGACAGTAAGACTTACAAGCAGTACGCTGATTTTCAGGCAGATTATCCTACATACATGTCTGCCAGCATGACAGAGGAAGAGTACCAAGAGATAGCCGACGCTTTTATTACAGACCCAGAAGTAGAGTTAATAGCCAACTACCAGTTTGACAATATACTTTTTGATGGTCCCGCCTACGAGATTATTCCTTTAGCTAGATTTGTATATTACCCTACCTATCAGACTCGCATTTGCGATATGAAGCTGTATGGCAGGGAATATTTCATGGCTAAGGACAAGCTTCGTGAGGCCGCCAAGAGGAATGAATTTTATAAGGACAAGGTTGAGGAATTAATCTCCAAGAAACCTTCTGGTGAAAAAGACCGGTGGTCAGCTTCTAAGAACTTCATAGACAAACTTGTCATATCTCCTACCGACGACGATAAGCCTTTTAAGATTATTGACGCCGTGTGGAAAGAAGATTTGGATGGTGATGGTATACCGGAAAAGTATCTTGTTACCTTCAGTGCTGAACATCCCAACATCGTACTTTCTTTTAAGAACTACCACATAAGGAATAACATAGATTTCTGTGTTGACTTTAGGCTTGCGTCTAGGGAAGACAGGTTCCTTGGTATATCCCTTCTAAACGAAGGTCAAGACAAATTTAAATTACTTGATGCTATTCATCGTAACAGAAATAACGTTAGGATGCTTACAACAAGCCCGATACTTCTTATTGACAAGAAGTACAAAGAAGACCTTGATTTCTATAGGGCAGAGAACATAATTAAGCCAGGAGCCGCTTTCTACGTTGAAGACATCGATAAGTCTATAAAGCAGTTCCAGTTGCATGATTTATCTAACAGTGGGGATTCCCTTGATGAGGAAAACCAGATAGTTAGGTATCTCGAGTTTTGCCTTGGTCCCACGCAGGCTATGTCCGGCAAGGAAACAGTCCAAGACCCTCGAGCCCCTATGGGTAAGACTATCGCCCTGTTACAGCAAGCGAACGGGCGTATAGACGACTATCTAGACGAGTTTAGGCGCTCTATGCCTGACCTTGCAAAGCTTCATTGTGCATTGCTTGCACAGTTTGGCCCTGATAGGGTTAAGTATAATATAGAGCAAGATGGGAAACTCGCCGTCAAAAGCCTTGATAAAAAGGTGTTCTTTGACAACTCTATAGTATGGAGAGCTAAACGTCGGAGCGTAACCCTGAGCCCGGAATTTTCAATGCAGAGACTCGGTGGATTACTTCAGACTTACGCCCAACTTCTTCCTCTTATACAGGCTAATGACCAGAAAGCTGTAGAAATGTGGAATAGGATGGTTGTAGCCTCTGGTGAGCCTCAAAAAGAAAAGCTGATGATTCAAACAGATGGGCAACAAATGAACCCTATACAACAAATGCTTAATAAGGCACAGGCTGGTGGGGCACAGCCTTTAACACAGTCTACTGTTACTCCGTCTCCTAAAAGCCCGCTAAACAATGTTTAGTGTTGACATATTAATAAATAAATGGTAATATATGTACTTAAGGAGCAACTATGAATAAATACAATGAGAAAACTCTTATACAGGTCATTGACAAAATAAGTAGAGTTAAGGAATATTCCAACAGCTTGTCTCAGCTTGAAACTACTGACAAGGACATGTTTTGGAAAGCTCTTAAATCTATAATAAAGAAATCTCGTGACGCCCAGTCGGAGATGATTATATCGGCGCTTTTAAAGAACGACATAAATCATCCCATGAGCCATTACGGTTCCGTGAAAGCAATGGCTGGAAATATATCCGCTTACGACGAGATTCTTTCAATGGTTGATGCGAATGCGGATAAATGTGCTGAGGCAAATACAGCACTTAAAGAACTTGAGCAGTACAAAACTGAGATTACTTCCAACTTAGAGCAACAATAACGGAGGATACAAAATGGACCCCAAAAAGAAACAAGAAGAGATTGATAAAGAGCTTGAACGGCAGGAAGCTGAAAGGGCTCGTTTAGAGGAAGATAACAAGAAGGCTATTGAAGAGGAAAGGCGTAAGGCGCAGGAAGCTAGGGAAGCTGCGGCTAGGGCTGAGGGTATGGTAGAGGCCCTTAAAAGCACACAGAACACCCAGCAGAAGCCGCCTGAATGGACTGAGGAACAGTGGACTGCTTGGGAAGAGAAAACCGGCATGAAACGTGAAGGTCTTGCGGCTCTCGACAACGTAATGGGAGCTAAGATAGCCGAAATTAACCGTTCTGTTGAGGAAAGGGTTAAGCAAGCTGAGGATAGGGCCAAGAAAACCGAAGACAGGTACGCTGAACTTGAGAAATCCAAGAACTATGACCGTACCAAGAGCGAATACTTCGCCAAAAAGCCTCAATTCTCTAGGTATGAGAAAGAAATAGATGAATTTCTCTCTGATTACCCCGATACCATTAAGAATGATAAAGAGAAAATGGGTAAACTGCTTGAAAAAGCCGAAGTTTACATAAAGGGTAAGGTCGGAGAAAAGAATATGCGCAATACTCCTAATGGTTCTGCCCGTTTTGGGAGCAATGATGATGAAGGCGATAACGGTGAGGAGATGCCTACCGATTTCTCTGACCTTCGTTCTCATGAGAGGGCCACTATGGAGAAAATAGTGCCTGACCGCGAGAAACTCGATAGGCTTAACAAGTATCGTCACGACCTTAAGGGTGATGGCGGGGTTATGATAAGCGCTAAAGAAGAGTTTGACAAGTATAACAAGAAATGAAACCGATAGAACCTGTCAAGAAACTTGCTAAGAAGAGTAAAGTGCCTGTAAAGGTAATAGACAAACAGGTAAAAATGGGTAAAAAGGTAGAAAAAGAACATACCAATAGCCCTAAGAAAGCTGAGAAAGTAGCCAAACAACATGTGTACGAGAGGCCGGATTACTACACTCAACTTAGCAAGATGGAAAAGAAGCCGATAGCCAAGAGCGTGAAGATTAGCGGAATAGAAGACTATAAGAAGTACAAAAAGTAATGGCTGAAAAAGACTACGGTTCAGATGCAAAGTTCATACCAGAGACAAACCCTATGGGTTTCTCTGATGTGTTTCCTTCTGAAACCAAGGGTGATGGTCTTCTCAGGCCCAATAACACACGCACTGGTGCGGCCCAAGGCAGGGGCGGGTTCAAAAAGAAAGTTAGGTGTCAGATATGCGGTTTCCTGGTTGATTTGAATAAGGTTGATTATAGTGGTGGAAGTTTTGATGGGTCTGGTGCTGGCGGAGTCATAACTCAGAGTGTTGATGTTGGGACCATGAATAATGGTGACACCACAGATTCTGGTATGACGGACGACGTTGGGAACCCCAATACTCATAATGTTGGGGAACAAGCGTTAAAGAAGGGTGCTGGTTGTCCCTTTTGTCTATCGAAGAACAGTTCCAAGGTGACTAATGTCACTCAGGCTCCCACGCCTAGACCCAAAGTTGGGTTCTAACTACTTGACATCATCATAGAATTACACAAACGGATTTATTAAAATTAAAGAGGTATAATAAATGCAAGTTATTCAGTCTCTGAAGTCTAGGGTGGTTCGCCTCCCTATACACTCGGCTACTGATGTCGTGGCTGGTGGCCTGATGATTAAAGGTGCTACCGCCGAAACCGACCTCGGTACTCTGATTGTAAACGCTGCCGCGTCTGCGGCTAACTACGTAGGTATCCTTGCGGAACCTCACGTTTACGCTACTAGCGGTTCTGCTCTTGTGGCGGGTGCTGCGCACTCTGCTGTGATTGCCGCTGCCACTGGTGCTGCTTGGTTCGCCCCGCAGGGTGGTGATTCCAAGATATTCCCCTCTCGTCTTGTTGAACTGACTGAGGGCGCGACGATGTGCCGTCTTGATTACGACCTGACTGGTGTTGCCGCTACGTCTTCCGATGGTACGACTGTTACCGTTGGTTCTCTTGAAGACAATATTGATACTGGCTTCCTGTATGTGGCTACTGCCGGGACTGGTACTGATGATGGCGTAGTTGGTATGCTCCGCTTCATTGATACATCTGCCGCCGGTTCTTGCACAACTTCCGTAACTATGGGTGCTGGTGATGCCCTTGGTGCGGGTCTTGTTGTGAAGATTCTGCCTCTGCTCCATGGCCTGTTCGTTCTGACTGTCCCCAATACTACCACTCCCACAAAGCTTGGTACGACTGCGGCGGCTGGTGCGGCTCGTCTGGTGCAGTTTGAGCGCCATATCGTTCGTAACGGTCTTGATGAGATGATGGACCCCTATACGCACGGTAATCTGTCTGGGCTTAACAGCCTTGCTCAGCTGAAGTTCTATGGTGTCTGCGCGATGAACGCCACTGTGTTCAGCCCGCTGTCGTAATTTTAAGTATAAGGAGAAAATAAATGCTTACTGCTGGCAAATGGCCCTCGATAGTTCAGAAAGACCTCTCTTGCGTCTTTCTTGACCAATATAGGGATTACCCCTCGATGATTCCTCTCCTGTACCGCTTTAAAGATGCGGAACAGGCTGTAGAGTATGACCTGGAGACTGGTGATAGTGGTGTCGTCCCCGAATTTAACGGGGAGATTTCCTATGACGACATCCAGGAAGGTTACAAGAAGTCGGTGTCTGAGCGTGAGTACGCTTACGGTATTAAGATTACCCGCCGTCTGCTTCGTAACGACCTGTATGGTGTGATTCAGGATAAGACCGCTTCTCTGGCGGATTCTTTCCGTGCTCTGCGCGAAAGCCGCGGTGCGTATCCGTTTAACAATGCGTTCGGTACTTTCACCACTGGTGATGGTCTGAGCCTCTGTAACGCGGCGCATACGTCCAAGGTTGGCGGTGCGAATCAGTCTAATGCGGGTTCTCTGGCGTTCTCTGCGGCTAACGTGTTTGCTACGGAACTGGCCTTCAAGAAACTGAAGACCAACCGTGACAATATCATGTACAATGCTCCGGACACGCTGCTGATTCCTATGGACCACGCTGAAAAGGCGTTTGAGATACTCCGCTCTGTTGGTAAGGTTGATTACAATATCAACAACCGGAACTATCTTGAAGGTCGCTACAAGTGCATTATATGGGACAACTTCCTGACCTCTTCGTCCAACTGGTTCATGATGAACTCGAAGATGATGAAGCAGAAGCTCATATGGCGCGAGTGGGAGCCGGTCCAGTTCTTCCGCACTGGCGAGTTTGACACTATGGTTCTTAAGATGGCTGGTTACGCGTCTTTTGAGGTGTCAACCGTTGAGTGGCGCTGGATATACGGGCATCAGGCCTAATTAGATTCATCCCTTGCCCTCAGAAATGGGGGCAGGGGGTTATAATACTAGTCGGAGGACTCAACTAATGAAACGTAAAACGGATGATACATCTAGAACTAACCCGATGATAACTGCTCAGGAAGCTGAGGCGCTTAAGGGAGATTTGGAAACCCTTAAGGACATGGCTGGGGCTGGTGATGTAAAGGATACTGGGTATTCTGCTACCGCCCAAATAGATGATATCTGTGTTGACAAGGACGCTATAAATCGCAAGATTCATATGCTTAATCGTCAACTTGAACAGCATAAAAATCAGCGTGTTACTGACCCTAGGAAGCGTGACCAGCTGTATGCTCGTCGGAAGGAACTTGAAGACAAGTTTCGGGAGTGTATAGAGAGCTGGCAGGACCTTGGTGTCATACGTAGGGACAGCCCCGATTGGGCTCCTGCGTACAAGAAAGCTCTTGAACGGCCTCGTTACGAGCCTTACATATCTGAGTGGAAGCGCATCGGTCTCATGCTTGAGCCTGACGACCAGTTTATAAATAGCCTAGATAAGTTTCGGAAATAATCTAGGGAGGTAAAATGAAAAAAAGTCTTATTATATCGGCGTTTTTCGCCATTATAGGATTCGTCGGTTATGTTGTTGCTGAGCAGGGTGATTTTAGCACCCTTGGGTTCAACACTTCCGGTGGATATTCTTACTGGCGTGTAGATTCTAGTGGCTACTTCGTTCCTGGAGCCGCTTCTCTATACGACATTGGTACCGCTGTGCTTCCTGTTAGGACCATTTATGCTGGCACTATAACTGGAACTGGCGCGGTTAGTGGTACAACCGTAACTGGTTCTGGTATTGTACAGGGTGCTGGCGTGGTATCTACTGCGTATATGACCCCTGCCCAGAAAACGATAGCTGAACTCAATGCGATAACCCCTACTGCCAAAGGGCAGATGTATGGGTGTTCGGATTGTGTGGCTTTTGCTTTCTGCACATCTACCGGTACTGGTCGTGGTGCTTTCTCTGTAATAACAGATACGGCGACTCATTGTCTGTAATATATGAAAAACTATACTAAACATACCAAAATGCTGTTTGTGGCTATATTTGGCTTCGTTGGTATAGCTTTTGCCGCATCGAGGCAGTCTCCGTTGGTTACTAAAGTTGCTTCAAATGATGGTGATACGCTGTCTTCGTTCGCTACTTCGTGTTCATCTACTACATGGACAGCTATATCAGCTAGTGACTTTAGGACCCGCAGGATTACTATTCAGAATCTTACTGGTGGGCAAACAGTCTGCCTTTCGTCTGGTTCAGTTAATAGTAATCTTTGCACTGCGACAGCCCCTAGCTACAAGTTAATAAGCCCGTCTGTGTACGAGTATTATTCTGAAGCTGGGGTATATTGCAGGACTTTAGACGCTCAAACGGCTCAAACTATACACGGAATCAAATACTATGATTCCAAGGATAGCACAACTGTCGAGTAACTATGAAAATGCTGTTTAAAGTATCTTTACTGTTGCTCCTTGCTGGACAAGCGTCTGCTTCGACTCTTAGTGAGTTGCGGGCAGACGCTCGTTCTCTCATCACTGACGCTCATTCAACAAGAGAAAGATTCTCTGACAGCGAATTAAACGCGTGGATAAATGAAGGGCAGAAAGTTGTAGATGTTAAGACTTTGTGCAACTACAAGTCTACAGTCTTCCCTCTTGTATCGGGGACAACGTATTACTCGCTTCCTAGTGATTTTATATATATCCGTAGGGTAACTAGGGATGCTTTGTCTATACAAGAAATGACTCCGGCTGGGCTTGATGGAAGGTCTGCTGAGTGGGAGAATCAGTCTGGTCTTCCTACGTACTACTTCCTAAACTTCTCTTCTCGCACTAAGATAGGGTTCGCGCCTTTCCCTAATGCTACTTCTGATTTGGCTACCATAAAGGTTGAGTACATATCACAGTCTACTGCACTGACTAATGATACTGATGTGCCGTTTAATGCAATTTCTGAGTTCCTGCCTTTTAATTATATACTAACCTACTACGGTGCGTATAAAGCATCCATAGTGGATGAAAGGTATGACAAGGCAAAAGTTTTCCTTGACTCTTTCAACGTAATGTCTGACCTAATGAAAGTACGTTGTGTTGAACGAATAAATTATTTACCTAGCGCAATCGGAAAACAATAACCATGAAAAGGCTCATAATAGCCCTTGCGTTATGGCCTTCTGTTTGTTTTGGACAGAACCTTTCGCAAGACGAAAAAGAATATAATTACCCCCCGTTTAGGAACTGCGGACTAGTAACCCGCTGGGCCTCTAATGCTATCCCTCCTGAGTGCCTCCAAACAGCTAACAACGTCTATTTTGACGAAGACCTTTCTGTCTATCGTAGGCGTGGGTATGGCGAGTATAACGCTACTCCTTGCACTGACGAAAAAGCCATTAAGGGCATGTGGAACTATAATGCAGTTGACGGGCAAAGGTACATCGTTTTATTCTCTAGCCAGTCTTTCTTTTGGACAAAAAACCAAGGTGACTGTAATCCTATTGTTGGGTTAGATAACCTTAACGCTTCCGCTGAATATGAGTGCGTTCAGACACTTGGTCAACTTTGGTGTGTTAATGGCATAGATGTACCTTTCTCAACCACAGTTAGTACTTTCACGTTGCAACCCAATATTCCTATGGGGACCAAGATTGGCACATTTAGAAACAGGGTAATGGTTGCCGATATCAGCGGAGAACCTTCCAGAATACGTCTTTCCGGTGAGGGTGATGGTACAGATTGGACGCTTAAAATTCCTGGAGTATCTACTTCTCCTTCTTCTATTTCAATTTCTGGTCTTGAAAACGGTAAAAAAGTCATAGCTTTAATGGGCCAGTATCAAAATGCGTACCACATTGGCCTAGAGGATGAACTTTGGGCTCTTTCAGGTAACGATAGGAGAGACTTTGTTTTAAGGCAGATTTCATCCCAAATTGGCGTAAAAGACAGCCGTAGTGTAAGAGAGAAGGATAATTGCCTTGTATGGCTTTCAAACCGCGGTATTGAGCGAAGGTGCGGCACAACGACCGAAAGGGCCTCAGACCCTGTCAGAACCATTATCGATGGCGTTATACGGTCTGCTGGTAACACACGTTCCAAGACCTACGACACGCAAGCTGAATGGGAGACTGGGTTATACCAGACTCAGCTGCCTAATCAGGGTCCTACTTCTACAACTATATACCCCGGTTCGGTGGTTCCTTCTACTTGGGGCCATGTTAATACAGAAGCTTCAGATTGGAATAATGGGACTTTAATTAATATTGATTCTACAACAATAGACGGTAGCATATTAATTGGAAAATCAACTACAACATCAAGATTATTTGCTGATTTTAGCTATGGAGTGCTAACATCTACTTGGACTCAGACAAGCATTTCTCCGTTTGGTGGTTGCTCTATTGTATCAAACTCTGCAAAATGTACTTATTCTATAGGGATATTCGCAAATATAGATAATGGAGAATTCTATGGAGTATATGACACCACTATTTCTTGGACTACGCCAGGAGTTTCTTTTAGTGCAAGCAATGCAGTAATACGAGATTTCACAATTACATCAAACTCATATGGACCAATTTATTCTTTGAAAAATGGGTATTCGTATTCTTTTAGCTCAGTAGGAACATCTGCTGGGATATCAAAATTTAAAAATGGGTCTTCTTTGGGACAAACAAGTTGCTCAAATACTGGTCTTAGTTACTCTTCTCCAATTTATGCTAGATTAGTAATTAACAAAAGTGGTATTATAAGTTATTTTATAAATAATACTCTAGTATGCAGCATGACTGATACTGAATATAGTTCTGCTCCTTACTTTGGAGTCGGAATAGGGTATGGTGGTGGAGTTGATACAATATCTTTTGATAACATAAAATTCCCTGAATATTCAAATTCTTCAAATTGGGTTTCTCCAGTATTCGATACTTATTTATCTACTCCGATAGGTGGACCATATTACTTTGATGAATATGTACCAGTTGGGTCTACTGTAACCTACCAAGTACGGGAGTCCTCAACAACAACGCTTCCTACTTGGTCCGATTGGGTGAATGTATCGACAACCACCAGTGGGGAGTTTCGTGTGCCTCTTATAAAAAGATACTGGCAAGAGAAAATCAGTCTTGAAACCTCTTATAGCACCCAGACCCCTGTGGTTAATATGACTTACCTTGAGGCAACAACGACTGGCTATTATATAGGTGATTGCATTAATTCCTCTGGGATAACATCTTGGGGTAACTTTAGGCCAAATTCTATTCTAACTGGCGGCTCAAATATATCCTACGCCATAAACGGTGGTAGCTCGTGCAACCAAGTTACTAGGTCTACTGCTACATGGATTACCCAAAATGCTAATGCTCCGATAGCTACTTCAACTTCCAATTATCTTGGCGTAAGAGTCTTTGAAACTCCCGTTACAACAACAGATACTCTTAGACTTGATGGACTTACAGTAGAGTGGAACGAAGGGTCTGAGCGTCCTCCGGTAGCCTCTGCGGTATACCGTGATAGGTATTACATGTTCTATACCACAAATACTGCCGCTGGGTCTGTAAACGACAAAGCCGTAGTTTTAGACATGAATAACATTTGGTCCACAATAGACGATGTTTATGCCTATTCAGCTGTAATATATGACAACCAGTTATATACTGGAGACAGTCGTGATACAGGGCACATGCATCTACAAGATATCGGCATAGATGATGATGGCAGTAGCTTTAGTTTCCACATAAAGACTTCAGATTATGATTTCGGTAATCCTGTTGAAAAAAAGAAACTTAAGCGTGTATACCTAATGTTAAAGTCTGAAGAAGTTACTGGACAAAACATCGATATTAATGTAAAATATTCAATTAACGGAAGCACGACGCAGTACACACTAAACAGTGTTGATTTAAATGAGGCTGTGGAGACGGGATATTTCGTAGCCAAGTTCCCTGCTATTAACGAACAAGCCTCGACGTTCAATTGGATAAATTTTGATATTTCTTACGACGGTACGCAAGGGCCTATTAATTTGTACGGTATAAAGGCCATATACTCACCGATAAGGATGGAATAACTATGGCGGAAGGTACAGGAGGCGTCCCCGGTTTGCCTCAAGTAAAAATGGCTGGGAACCAGAATGTTCAAACTGATGTTTCTTCTAAAAATATATTCGATTTAATAAAAATGAGTACAGCTCAGAGCATGACTTCTGCTTTACCATACGTTCAGTCTCAGTTTGCTCAGACTTCTCAAAATGTTGCTCCTCAGCTTGCGGCTATTAAGCAAAGTGGAGAACAAGCGGCGGCTATGGCTCAGAGTGACGCTGGGGCTAGAGGGATGAGGGGTTCTGATATAGAGGCCGCTGGTATGGCTGGAGCTAGACAGACCGCTACACAGCAACAGGCTGAACTTGTTGGTAAACTTGCACAGCAACAGTCAGAGACGATGGCCCAGTATATAATGCAAGCGTATGGGATGGACATACAGTCAAATTCTCAGATGTATAATAACCTTGCTCAAGCCATAGGACAAGAGCTTTCACAACAGAGAGAGATTCAGATGATGGAACAGCAACTTGCTCTTGCTAAGAAACAGATGAAAGAAAACAGCAAAACCAGCATACTATCCTCTGTTATAGGTGCGGCTGGGTCTATTGGTGGTGGGATAATGGGTGGGCCTGTCGGTGGAATGATAGGTAATGCTTTATTTTCTAAAAAGTCTGAAGGATAATTATGCCCGAATATATACCTAAAGCTAGATATCCTCAAGAGAAGTTCTTGAACTTCAACAGCAAAAGCCAAATATAGGTGCAGAACTTATTTCAACTTTAGGTTCTGTTGGTGGTAAATATATTGATAGGAAAAATAAAGAAATAACAGATAAAAAACTTAGAGAACAAAAAGTCGCAGACACGGATGAAGCTCAAATATCTGATTTAATTGAAAAAGGTTATCTTGAACTTGACCCTGAAGTTTTAAAGACTCTTAAACCGGGAGAGTCGAAACGTCTTGCTATTAAACGCTGGATTCCTGAGGAAGAGAGGAAGTCTTCTGGTGGTGGAGCTGGGACAAAGTACAATCTTCCTGCGGATGAAATGCTTATGAAAGGTCTTGAGGCTCTTCGTAACGCATATGATAAAGACGAGAACCCTGATGCTCCTGAGTATAAAATAGACAGGAAGGCTCCTCCGACTATAAACAGCGTAGAGACTGAAATAAATAGGATTAAAACTGCTTTATCAGCTAAAGGAAAGTCAGTAGAGGCGTTGCTGTCCGCTGTGCCAACAGGAGAGGCCAGGAAGGCCGTAGAGAAGGCCGGTGAGATGTCTAAAAAGGTTCTTGGTGCTACTACAACGAAACCAAAAGTAGAAGTGCCTCAAAGACAAGCCGATTTAGATGCTAATTTCACTAAACTCCTTCAAACTACTATGGTTCCTAATAGTGATGTTAGCTATTTTGATGCCATTAAAAGCACTCCTGATATAAATAGGGCAATAAAAGCTATAAAGAAAGTTAAGCCCGAACTTACCGATGCACAGGCCGAAATAGAAGTCAAAAAAATAAGAGGCGAGTAGAATGCCAGAATCACAAGAAAATAAGGTTGCCAAGGTAGAGAACCTTGTAAAACCTCCTACTCCTAAAGTTGTACAGCCCCCCCAAATACAGACTCCTCAAATGGCTCCCACTGGTGGGGTTGCTTCTCCTTTACCTGAGCAACAGTCTGACCCTCTTGAACAATTTGAGGATAAAGACCCTCTTGCCCAATTTGACCAAGACCCTTTGGCTCAATTTGAAGACGACCATACGTTAACAGGAAAACTTCGTAAGATGCTTGGTGAAGCTGAAAATAAGTTTTCTGAAATACAAGGCAGGACTCCTACTGGATTATGGAGCCCTTTTAAAGACTTATATGACTATGCCTCTATACCTTCAGAAGTTATAACCGATGAATTGGTTAATACTGTACACTCAGTACAAGATAAAATAGGTTGGGATGAAGCTAAAACAAAGTCTGTTTCTGCTAATATGGTGTTAAATATTGGCAGGGAGATTCCTGGAGTTGCCGCTGAATTTACAGGCATGTTAGCAGACCCTATTAGCTTAGGTACTATGGGTTACGGAAAAGGCGTATCAATGGTAGGGAAGAGTCAACTTGGTAAAGAGACTCTTGTTCCCGCTATGGATGCTACGATTGATTACATGGCTGGGAAGATACCCAAGTGGATTAGGAAACCATTTACATACAAATTTGGTTTACCTAACAAGCAAGAGTATATAGAACTTGCAGAAAAGAAACTGCGCGATGTAAAGGGGTTTCTTTCTTTAGGCTCCGATACTGGACATCTTTTACACGATGGCCTTACTCCAGAGGCTCAAAAGTTTGCTAAAGAGATAATGGAAGGCAAGTTCTCTGCTGATGAGATAGAGAGAATGTCTTTAATGACTACTGACTTTAAAAAGCAGTTTGGCATAGAAGACCCGTCTAAGTTCTTTTCTGATATAAAAAAGGCCAGGAGCATTGTTGATGAAGTGTCTGAAACATTTGTAAAAGAAGGACTAAAATCTAAGTTTATAAGTGAAAAGACAGCTGAAACAATAATGAATAACCGTGGAAAATACCTTCCTAGGTTGTATGAAATATTTGAGAACCCTCAACTAAGGGATAAGATACGTTCTGGAAAGATGAGTCTTGAAAATGCAATGGGAACTATTGAGGAAGTTGGTGATTTCCTCAAGAACCATGCCAGTTACACAGACGACCAAGTGACCGCTTTTGCTGCTTTAGGGAAAAGAGAGCAGAATAAAATTCTTTCCGATTTGGGTAGAGAAGTTGCTAAGAAAGGGCCGTTTAAGAAACCCGCTACTGGCTGGTTAAATTCATTACGTAAGAAAGGTGACTTGGATATAGCCCAGCAACAAGCCAGAAAAGTCATAGAAACCCCTGCGTATCTTGCTACCAAGCATGTTCAGCAAACTGGCGAAGCCGCCATGAATCTTCGCTTTTTTGGAGAAATAGCTGAGAACCCCAATTGGGTAGCTAAACCTAAAGGCATAATGGGTGAAGACTGGGTGGCTATTCCGAAAGACAAGAAATTTGGGGCCATATCAGGCAAGTGGGTTAGGAAAGAGATAGCTGAAGATATCGTATCTCTCAATCAGAACACAACAAATGCACATGGAGTGTACAAGTTTATAAGCAGAGCTAATAAGATATGGAAAGCTAATAAGATATTATTCTCTCCTGCTACCCATGCTAGGAACATAATTTCAAATTCCATACTATTAGACCTATCTGGTGTTCCTCTGTATAAGACTCCTGGGTTACTTAATGAGGCTCTTGACCAAGTTCTCAAGAAAGGGCCTATTTACAAAGAGGCAGTTCAGCATAACCTTATAGGCTCTGGGTTCTCTAAGAAAGAACTTGATATATTCCTCCCTCCTACCAATGAGTTCTCTGGAATGAACATTGGTCAGAAAGTATCTAAAGGCTGGAGAGGGATGTACGAAACAGCCGGTAATGTATATGCAACAGAGGAAGAAATATTTAAGATAGCCAAATACATGCACGAAGTTAGGAGTGGGAAAACTCAACTTGAGGCTGCTGCTGAGGCTGAGAAGTGGCTATTTAACTACAATAAGGTATCTAAAGCTACGGAGTTCTTTAGGGATAACCCTGTATACAATATCCCATTTATAACATTTGCCGTGAAATCAACTCCTAGGATTGCAGAAGCGGCACTTAAAAATCCGTTTAAACTGTATAAATACAACATGTTTATAGACGCAGTTAATAACCAATCTGCACAAGCAATTGGAATGAACGAAACTGACCTTAAGTATATTAAGTCTAAAAAGGGCATCGGAGTTTTAATGCCTGAAAGAGACGAGAATGGCGACCCTATGTGGATGTCGTTAAGGAGCATAATCCCTTGGGCTGATTATCATGATTACGCAAAAGAAGTAACACAGGGCAAATCTGATATACCTTCTGCAATCCAGCCTGGAGGCGTTGTTAAAATAGCTGGGGAGATTGCCTTTAATAAGGAGATGTTCTCCGGCAAAGAAGTCTATAAAGAAGGCAAAAGTGTGCCTTTACAAATAGGCGCTAAGATTTGGAGAGATTTCGCTCCGCCTCTTAACCCTATACCTTTTGGTACTTCTGGTGAAGAAAACATAGACTCAGTTGGTTATCAAGCCAAGAAACTTGGTGATGCGATGTATTCTGCCAATGTGCTACCTGAATCTTTGGCTATAGCTATAAATGCTAAAAAGGCTGGATATTATGGCGCGTCAAAAAGCGTTCCTTTTGCTGTACTGGATGTTTTTCTTGGTCTTAGTATTCAGCCAATTCAGGAATCCGTGTTAATAAAAATGGATGTAAGTGATTTAAAAGCTGGACTAAAGGACGCAAAAAATATATTATTGAAGTCTGCTAGAGACCAAGGCATAGACGAAAACACTGAGGCTGGCAGACATCAAATGGAAGTTGCAGAGAGGCAGATGGAAGAGCAACTTGATAGAGTTTTAGAACAATGGGAAAAATTACATCCTTAATACTTCTTATAGCGTCATTATCCTGCTCTGTAATGGGGCAGGATGTACCTTTTTATACCACCACTTCGGATAAAACTCAGGACATTGGAGCTGTAAACCAAAACTTTAGGGACTTGGTTGACAATAAGGATTTACTTTCAGATGGTGAGGTTCCCAATGAATATCAGCAATGTATATTTAGCCCAATGTTTTGCGTTAATCAGTATGATAAGAGAATAGCTATAGTAGACACAAGCATATTTTTATCTTCTACTACTGGTGGCTCATATGGAATATGTTTCGCAGATGGCAGTTGTCAAACGTCGGCGGGTGTTGGTTCTTCCGCAATATCGGCAAATGCCTTTCAGTTTACCGGAAATGGTACTCTCGCTTCTCCTTTGGCCCTTAACACTTCATCTGTAACCTTACAGGGGAACACTTTTAACGTAGCAAGTAAACTTTTAAAGCTTGACACCGCCGGCAAAGTTCCTGTTGCAAATCTACCAACTGACCCCTATTCTGGGGTTTATGTAAAAACAACTGGCGACACAATGACGGGCCAGTTAACCATGAGTGGCTCCTCTATAGCCTTCGTGAACCCCGGTTCAATTACGGGAGTAAAATTGGTATCTGCATCCTCAATATTAGTGGATTCAATATCAGCATCTGAATACTGGGGCGACATATCCTCAACTACTGGGTATAACCAGACGCATAAATTATTGTATTCCACATCGGGAGACCCCACAGGGTTTGTGGATAGAAACGCCGTCATATCTTTTAACGATGCCAACCTTACATTCACTATAACAGGGGACCACGGTATCTACATAGACGGAGTTGGGACAACCAAACCCACTTCCTCCATAACCATAGCAGACACCACTGGGCTTCATTACATTTGGTATAACGCTACTGGGACGTTATCAACCAACGGATTCCCCGGCTTCTTTGTTCCTACGGTAGCTTCTGTATACTGGAACACAACCATTAACAAAGGTCTTCTCGGTGATGAACGCCACGGCATGAAGATGGACGGAGATACCCATATGTATCTTCACCACAGCGTGGGTGTTAGGTATGAATCAGGTTTAACTGCTGTATTTGACGACACCGCTTTTACAATGACAGGTGGCAAGATTGACGACGAGGATATAGAGCATACGATAGTTGCTCCGTCGTCTTGTGCGGTTCTTTACAAGAATGGGGCCGCTGACTTTGAATTTCTCACGGCCCAGACTTCTTACTATTTAGTTAATGGGGCCAATCTACGCTATAACAACGTAAACGCCTTGGCTGATGCCGCTCTCAACAAATATGTTGCGGTATGGATATTCGCAACCAATGACCCATACCAGCCCATTGTTTCACTTATTGGTCAGAGGGAAGACACAACTATTGCTGAGGCCAGAGAGAACAATAAGTATGAATCCCTTGCTCTTGGCACACTCCCGTTTGCAGAGATGAAGATACTTTATCGTGTTATCCTACAGAACACTGTTTCTGTTGGCACTAGATATGTTGAAACAGAGGATTTGAGGTCAATCTCAAATCTTCCATCTGGAACGTATGTGGCTACCTCTCATAATGCGCTCACTGACCTAACTATGCCCGCTTCTGGGCATCCTTACGATGTCGCAGGTGGGTTTGCCTCTTACGATTGGGTTGGCTCCACGCTTAACGCTAAACCTGATTACGATGAGGTTCTTCAGGCCCCTGCTACATTTTATGTGGTAAAAACATCTGATTACCTTTCTAATCCAGCTACGTTCTATGTGGTTAAAACTTCTGATTATTTAGTAGCGCCGTCAACATTCCCTATTTTAGTAGGGAGTAATTATGTATTGAAAGCTGGAGATACAATGACGGGTGGGTTGACCTCTAACTCGTATATTACTACCACTTCCAGCATGTCTGCCTCTAGGTTTTATGTTGGCTCATCTTTTATAGCCAACGATTCAACTACTGCATTTACGGCAACAAATCCGATATGGATAACTGGCGGTGGAGATGCCTCTAGTTGTGGACCGCTGTGCGATGTTATACTTGGAAATTCAGTTGCGTTTGATGCAAATGGATTGAGGACGCAAAGTGATATTCACGTTAGGGATTCAGAGGTCCATGTTTACGGCACTGGTTCTGGCATACGGTTTAATGATGGCTCATTATTGGAGTCGGCTGGTGCGGCTGGTAGTTGGGTGCTTGGCGCAGGAGATGTGCTATATACAACTATGACCTCAGTAGCTATCGGAGCCACAACTACAGATGCTGAAACTCTGCAAGGACCACAAAGTGTAAAACTATGGAGCACATCTGCCACAGACGATTTCTCTTATAAATTCTACGATGGCGACAATTTTGTTAGGCGTAAACGGAGAGCCCCTTTTTACGATATGGAACTTGCGGTAGTTGGGGGTGGACAATTTAGATTTGGTACTCATACTGGGACAACTTTTACCCCCAAGATATACATCAATGCTAATGATGGGAATATGGGGATAAACGGTCTTGCTGGTGGGATTTACCCAGACGACTACTCCTTGAAAACCTACGGCAACCAATGGACACAAGGTAGCATTGTTTCTCTTTCATCTGTAACTGCCACTAAATATTACGGTGACGGCTCCGCTTTAACTGGCATCAATGCAGGTGACAACCTCGGTTCCCATGTGTCCACCAAAACCATAACCGCCAACTACGGGATAAGCGGCTCTACGGCAGTTTTCTCTGGGGCCATATCTGCCTCCAATCTATCTGGAACAAATACTGGGGACAACTCCACCAACACACAATATAGTGGTCTTGTTACTAATGCCACCCACACAGGAGATGTTACGGGGGCCACCGCACTGACTGTGGTTCATGTCCCAACTTCTGCTGTAGATTTGTCTACCGTTACTACGGCTCTTTCGGGAAAACAG
>Ga0209318_1000188_pt1 | contig 66480 bp, 92 predicted proteins | sample RifGroE1_FD_183999 | JGI IMG/M metagenome (GOLD analysis project Ga0209318, IMG submission 183999) | Groundwater microbial communities from Rifle, Colorado, USA - Groundwater E1 (SPAdes) (version 2) | ecosystem: Environmental > Aquatic > Deep subsurface > Groundwater | place: Rifle, Colorado... | reverse complement strand
GGCGGGGCCGGACGAGCCGGCCCCGCCGTCTCTTCCTTACCGGGTCCCGCCGGAGACCGCGACGCCCAGGCTGCCGATGTCGAACTCGACCTTCTCGGCGGTGTCCACGATGTCCGCGCCGATCGCGGTGATCAGGCGGCCAGCCCCCTCGACCGCGGGCGGGTTGTTGTTGTCGTCGCACTTGATGGCCACGGCCGACTCGAACGAATCGCCCTTGAACCAGCCCGCGTTGTACTTGGGCTCCATGACGCCCTTCGCGATGGCCACAGCCTGGATGCGGGTCATCTTGCCCGCGGGGCCGCCGGTCGACGAAAACGCCAGGGGGTTGCCGTTCAGCAGCAGGTCCTGCTTGATGCTGAGCATGCACTCGATCTTGTGGCCGTAGCCCCACTGCCAGTTCGCCCCGGGGATGCGGGCGCCCCAGACGTAGATCGCCGGGCTGCCCGGGAGGTGCCGGATCACCTCGACGCCGATCCCGTTCAGCAGGTCCTCGTTGATCTCGGCGCCCTGGCCGTTCGGCAGGTCGGTCTGCAGGGACGAAAAGAGCGGAGACAGCAGCGCGTTCTGCTCCGCGTCGCGGCTGTCCGCGATGTGCGGCCCCTGGTTCTTCGCCGTGTTCTTCGCCCGGATGCCGTGCCGCGCGCCGGTGAGGGTGCAGAGGAACTTGGCGCCGCCACCCGTCGGGTTCACGGCCAGGTAGCCGTACGACGGGTAGCACACCCGGAAGAAGTTGTTCGGCACGAGGTTCGCCCGCAGCCACGCCCGGGCCGCGGCGCCCGTGCGGTCCACGACCGTCGACGGGACCTCGACGCGGGCCATGAAGCCGACGACCGGGGCCAGGTCCAGAAGCGCCTGCTGGGCCAGCGGGTCGGTGACGCCCGGCTGCGCCATCTCGATGCAGCCGACGTCCATGGCCTTCAGGGCGAAGACCGGAGAGGTCGACGTGTCCCAGATCGCGGCGTAGTGGGTGTTCGCCAGGTCGGCGACGCCGTCCCGCCCGACCTCGAACTCCTGGAGGAACTCCAGCCGCCCGATCGTGGGGGTCCCGCCCACCGCGGTCGCGTCGTCGGTGATGCCCGCGACCGCGTTCAGGGTGCCGTCGGTCGCCTGCAGGTTGTAGGCCGGGCCGTAGAGGCCGTCGTCGGCCGTGATGCGCAGGCGCTTGTGGGCGGAGACCGTCTGGACGCTCGCGATGACCTTGCCCGTGCCCGCGCCCACCAGGAGGTTGAACTCGGCGACGAAGTCCTCGATGGTCTGGGTCGCGTGCCCGGTGGCCGTCACGGTGACCGCCCCGCCGCCCTGGAGCTTGTACTTGAAGGTCAGGCCCAGGGTGTTCTTGGTCGTGTCCCAGTTCTCGGTGCCCTGGAGGTAGGGCGCCGCCGGGGGCGCGACCAGCGCGGACACGTCGTCCAGCGGCCCCAGGGTGATCGTGTCGTAGGTGTTCGCGTACACGCGGAACCTGCGCGTCACGTCCTTGCCGCCCGTGCCGGTGGCACCGAAGGCGAAGGGGTGGAACCAGGCGCTCAGCTTCGACAGCAGGCCGACACCGGCGGCGGAGACCGCGAGGGGCCGGACGTAGACGGTCGTGACGTCCGCGGCGGCGTGCGGGGTCGCTCCGGCGGTGACCGTGAACCCGGAGAGGAACGGGTGCGGCGCCGGGTACGGGGTGCCGACCGTGCCGCCCGGCAGGCCGGACGCCAGGAGCCGATTGCCGCTCAGGTCGTAGGCGGCGACCGTGAACGTCGTGGCGGCCGTGAAGGTCAGCACGTACCTGTGCGGGACCATCGCGCCGCCGTCCAGCAGGGTGCCGACGGTGCCGTTGCCGGCCCCGGCGCGCGTGAAGTTCAGGACGCGGAACCGGACCGTGTTCGCCGTCACGCCGCCGGGAATCGCGATCTCGGCGAAGTTCGCCGGCTTGTGCTCCTCGTGGCTGGGGTCCTGGCCGTTGGCGCTGTCCTCCGCCTCCATCTCCCACTGGGACTGCTCCAGGCTGGTCGCCACGGCCTGCGGCCAGTAGACGCCCGCGGTGGCGGTGGCGGCGGGATCCATGACCAGCGCGTCCAGATCGGTGCGGACCACGCGACGGTTCTCGATGCCCGTCAGCCGGAACTGGCTGGTGGGGTCCACGGTGCCGTCCTTGACCACGACGGCGAGCCCGCGAGGCTGGCCAGCGGCGTCCAGGTTCTCGGCCCGCACGCTCCAGTAGCCGGTGCAGGAGGCGGTCACGACCCCGACGAAGTCGCCGCGCACCACGACGACGCCCAGGGCCGTGTTGCTGGCGATGGTCCAGGTGCGCCCGCTACCCGCGAGGGTGAAGGCGAAGCCGGCCAGCTCGTTCTTCTTGAACGGGAACGCGGCGCCGAGGCCCGTGTCGAACGTGGACCCGGAGATGGCCGCGGCCGCATCGGCGACCTTTCCGCCGTAGGCGTTCGCCATGCCGCCCCAGCGCCCACCGTTGGACGCCTTCAGGGCGCCGACCTGAGCGGCCACCTTCGCGGCCACCCGGCCCGCGGCGTAGGACGTGTCCACGTCGCGGTCGAAGAGGTACGCGACCGCCACCCGCTCGTTGCCGTCGGTGACGCGGATCGCGTAGAGCTGCCCGCCGCCGTCCGCCTTCTTGAAGAAGTGTCCGGCCGCCAGGGTCGCCTGCAGGTCCGCCGTGAACCCGCCGAACTTGTCCTCGGTGCCGATCAGGCGCTCCGCCATGTCGCGGGTCAGGGGACCCATGATGCGGGGGTTGCCCTCGGAGTCCCGGACGAAGCCGCGGGGGTAGGCCCCGCCGTGCAGCGCCACCCCGTTCGGCGACAGCTTCGCCGGCCGGTCCCCGGTGCGCACGCGGACCAGCGTGCCTGCCTTCTGCCCAGTCGCGCCGTACTCGAATACCTGCTCCATGTCACGCCTCCTGCGAATGGATTTCCGGCGCGAAGCCGCCGGGCTGAAGAACCGTGTCCGAGGTCTCATCCCCGGGCCATTCCTGCCACTGGGCAAAGATCGTGAAGCGTCGGGCAGCCGCACCGCCGCCCGTGACGGGAGATGGCCCCTCGTCCGACAGCAGGTCGATGAAGACACACAGCGATGTGGAGGGAGACGCCAGGACCCGCCCCTGCTCCACCCACCGCCCGATCGCCTGCCAGATCCGATCCCGGTCCGTGGTCCGTGCCGCCAGGATCTGGCAGGAGACCTGACCGTCGATGACCGTGGGCGCCCGCACCGAAACGGCGCCGCTGCCATCCGGGGCCGGAAGCGTCACGAAGCCCGACGAGGCCCGGCGACGAAGCGTCGAGACCCCCTCGAAAACGACTGCGGGCAGCCGGTCCGTGAAGTGCTCGCGGTCGCCGCTGTGCTCCATCCACGGCGTCCACTGGTAGCGGACGTGGTACCGGTGGCCGTTCGTCCAGTCGCTCGTCGGCGTCCAGGTGCGCGCCGCGGCGTCCCAGGCACCGGACACGGGGACGCCCAGCCGGGTGTCCGTCGTCGTATCGTGGACGCCGTCGACGCCCAGGATGTTGTAGGGGACCTCGGGGAGTCCACCGGCGAAGCGCAGGGCGTCGCGGTTCTTGGGACCGTCGCCCCCGGCCACGAACTCCTGGGCGCCGGCTACGGCTGCATGCGCCTCGCACGCCGGGATCAGCACCCGGTGCAGCAGGTCATCCATCCAGGAGGACGCGCGGTCGGGGTCGTTGCCGACCTGGTCGAACAGCAGGCGTGCCACCGCAGCCACGGCCAGGAAGACCGGGGAAGCGTCGGAGGCTTTCGCGCGCTGGAGGCGGACCACGAAGCCCAGGGCGGGCCGGGCCCAGGCCACCAGGTGGGCGTACAATTCATCCGGGCTGGTCCACTCCCCGGCCGCGGCCACGATCCAGGCGGACGTAGTGGCATCCCAGCGGTACTCCGCGACGCCGTCGGTCAGCCGAATGCCGACGCCGGAGCGGCCGGCGCCGGTCACCACGGAACCCGAACCCCAGGCGTGCAGCGCGCCGACCCGTCGCACGGACGTCCGGTAGGTCCCCGAGGTGAGGCCGGACTGCAGTTGCATCGCCTGCTCGTACTCCCCGCCACGCGCACGGTCGATGCGCAGCACCGGAGCCGTTTCGATGCCGGTACAGGTGGAGGCACCCCACGGGTCCCCGTCGAAGTCGGGCCCCCAATAGAGCACCACGCTGTCCGTCCGGACCGCCATCTACGCGCCCCCGCTCATGTCCGCGACCGCCTCGACCTGGGCCCCGGGCTGGACCTGGACCAGCACGCTTTCCTTGATGCCGACCAGCCGGCACGCGGCGGCCAGGCGGTCGTCGGTCAGCTCGTCGGCGAGCCCTGCCATGCTCGCGGTCTGCGGGATCGCGGCCAGGATGACCCGCAGCAGGCCGCGCACCCGAGCCAGGTCCTGGGTGGTCTCGACCGTCAGCACGAGGCACCTCCAGCCCGCGTGAAGACAGGCACCCGCTCGCCATCGACTACGGCCGTGATGGCGCCCCACCCGCGATCGTCGATGCCGAACAGACCGTTCAAAAGGCCGAGGACGCCGACCTCGAACGGCTTGCCCGGGTCGTCGTCCACATGCCCGACCTGAATCGTCGGGTCGTCGGCGACCACCTGGTTGCACTCGACGCGGGCGCAGATGAGGCGGTACGCGGCCTTGGAGTCCGCCTTCGCCAGCCGGTTCAAGACCTCCAGCGCCTCGTCGATCGTGATGGACTCGCGAATCACCGCGCACCTCCCGCGGGCCCGCATGCCGTCGTCCCGTCCGCCTGGTAGTGCAGTACCTGCCCGGCCGCGCACGGGGTCGGGATGCAGGTGACCTGCCCGGCGTCCGTGTACCAGGGCACCGCGCCGGCGCCGCACCGAACCGTGAAGGGGATGGGCGCGGGGGAATGGACCGTGCAGACCTCGTCGCCGTCCGCCGTGGCCGCGATGCGGTGGGCGCCGGCGTCGAACGTCAGCGTCGCCTTCTCGCGGGCCTGGAACGTGTGGCCGCAGCCCGACAGGGCGGTCACCAGGGCGAGCGTCGCCACCACCCCCAGGACCCAGGCTCCGATCGCTGCCGCCTTCACCGTGTCCTCACGCGTCCAGTCCATTCCGCACCTCCGGCGCTACTTCTCCAGCGTCCCCTCGACACCCCGGGCCTCGCGGTCCTTGGTGCGCCAGTCCAGGATCTCCAGCGCGGCGTTCAGCAGTTCGATCGCCTCGGCGTTCGGCTGGCACGCGAACTTGCCGCGCTGGTAGAACTCCAGGCGGTCGACGACGGCCGCGATGACGGTCGACACGAAGGCGCCGTTCGGCTCCTTGCGGTCCTCGCCGCGACCCAAGGGACCGCGCTGCCACGCGATGGCGAACCCGGGTCCAAAGGTCTGTCCGCCCTCGGGAGCGCCGTCGGCGTCCGTGAACTGGTTGCTCGTGAAGCCCTGACGCATCGTTCTCTCCTGTTCCGGCCACCGATGCCCCGTCCGAGCACTCCCCAGTAACTCGGGCGGGGACTCGGGGGTCGGACCTGCTACAGCCCCGCACCCCCAGCCGGCCCACCCGGGGCCGGCCCAGTCGCCCTGAGGGCGAGGTAGAGGTCCATCGCGGCGCCCACGGCGCGACGAGCGGCGGACGCCAGGGCCGCGGAGTGCATGGAGCCGTACGCCTCCGCGCAGTCCGCCCCGGCGACGCCGGCGACCTTGGCGACGCACACCGCCTCGCAATCCCGCTCCGACGTCCTGAGGCACGTCGAGACGCACGGCAGCGCCGTCGCCGACAGGGACGCCAGGCAGGTTTCCGTGGCATCCACCGCGGCACGCTCGGTGGGCGTCAGCGCCTGGTACCAGGCCGCGCAGCTCGTCATGGACAGGGCGCCCAACAGGCCGGCCAGGACCACGAGGCTGGAGCCGGGCGGAGGCGTGCGCAGTCGGACCCTCGAATCCGGGTCAAACCCCGTCACCTCCGTCGTGATGGTGGAGCCCCCGGAACGCCCCGCAGTGCCCGCGGCGCGGAACAGGGAGAACCCACCGGCGGCGCCGAGCCCGGCCACGATGCCCACCCAGGTGCCGAACGGCCCCCCAGGGATCAGGGTCAGCAGCCCGCCGAACAGCCCGCCCAGCGCGGCGACCACCAGCCGCTTCGGCCAGGCGCCCAGGGCGGCGACCGCGGGGACACGCTTCAGCAGCTCGAAGGCCGCGTACGCCAGCGCGCCCGCGAGAGTGGCGAATGCGATCGGGATCATCGCCCCAGGGTCCGCCGGCACGGCGACCAGGTCCTGGGCCATGGCGACGAGGGGCAGGGCGGCCAGCATCAGAACGAGCAGCATCAGGCGAAACATCGATCCTCCTCCGGGCCCGGGGCCCGACCTTTCGCGCGCTACACCAGTCCCTGCCAGCGCAGCAGCAGCCACCCGACGCCCAGCGTCAGGGCAGGGCCGATCAGAAGCGGCACCACGATGGACGCCCAGCGCATGGACGTGTCCCGGCGGTTCGCCGTCGACTGCGCCTCAGCCTCGCGAAGCTGGCGGTGCGTCTCCGTGCACGCGGGTACCAGCACGGCCTGGGACTCCAGGATCCGGACGCGCTCCCGCAGGTCGGTGAGCGTCCGGGCCCCGTGCGCCAGTGCCTCGTCGTGTCGCTCGATGCGGGCCGCCTGGGTGCCCTGCATCTCCAGGATCCGCTTGATGTCCGCGTGGATAACCTCGAGAGACGCGTACAGCCGGCCAACGTCGTCGGTGCTCACGGATCCCCCTCAACCCACCCGGGCGTACTGAAAGTGCATGTCGTCGCGGGACTTCCCGCCCCACGTTCCGCCCCACACCAACCCCCACGCCTCCATCAGGTCGATGACCTGGGCGGCGGCTGGCGACTCCCGCCACCAGGTCGCGCGGTCCTGCTCCACCCGCTCCCACCGCCCGTCCTGGTCCAGGTCGAAGTCCACGGCGAATCCAGTGGCGTGCGTCGTCAACGGCTGGGCGGGGTTCCAGTTCATGTGCCTGAGGCAGTAGGACGAGGCGCGACCGGGGCGGTACGTGGTCAGCGCCCGCACGTCGGCGAGCGCGGAGATGAACGCGCCGGCAGCCCGGCGGTGAAGCGCGAGTTGGCCGACCAGTGGGACCTCGAACGAACGGATGTTCCGAGTCCGCCACGCTCCGCCGTCGGTGAACACGCAGGCGCCGGGCCGGGCGGGATCGTCGGCGATGATGGAGTCGCCAGGGCCGTACACCATCCGGAGGCTGGACTGCTTCGGGGTGCGGCGCCGGACCGTCTCGCGGACCGCGGCAACCGCCTCCTCTCCGGGCGTGACCGGACCGGACTGGAGGGCGCGGGCGTAGGCGAGTGCGGTGGACGGGCCGGGATCGTCGTCGATGGGGCCGAGGTACAGGCCGTACGACTGGAGGCGAGCCTGGAATTGCTGCACCAGGGTCATGACGCACCTCCGCCGAACCGCCGCTGGACCAACCCCTCGTACCGCAGCGCGCTCTTGGCCTGACGATTCAGCGAGCGCGAGACTGCGTCGGTCAGCTCGGCCTTGGTGAAGTCGCGGAACTCGGGGGACTCCAGGACCTGGCGGAGGAAAGGCCGGGGCGGGATGATCCACAGGAACTTCGTGGCCCAGCCGCCCTGCTCCATGGCCGCGTCCTTGCCGCCCTTCTTGAACGGCGCCTGCAACTTGTCCAGGATGGCTTGAGCCTTCGCGCTGTCCCCCGGTTCTTTGCCCTTCGCGACCCGCTGCAACCGGGCCATGACCGCCCGTCGTACCCCGGGGTGCTTGCGCAGATCGATGACCGCCCCCTCGTGCAGGGCGGCCGCGATGTTGACGAGCGGTTTTCCGTCCGCACCACGGGCGGTGCGCCTCACCCCGAACCACAGGGTAAGCCCCCCATCCGTGACCTGGGACGTGATCGCGGCGATCAGGTCGCTGCCCCGGCCACCGCCCACCAGCGGCGTCGACGTGCCCTTGAGGGCGATCGTCACATCGCTGTTGGGGGCGTACTTCTTCGCAGAGATCAGGCGCTTGGCCATGCCGGAGGCACGAAGGCCGATGCGGCTCAGGGCCTTGCCGCCCTCGTCTTTCAGCGCCGAGCGGAGGGCGTCCGACTCGAAGGCCGCGATCGTCTCGCTCCACGCCCCGAAGCTGCCGCCCGTGACCATCAGTCGTCCCTCCGGGCCGGCATGTCGGTGTGGAAGCTGTAGGCGCTCATGACCCGACGTGCGATGCCCATGGCGCTTGCGCCGGCGCCCACGAGGTAGAGGTTCCGGCTTTCGAGGACAGCGCCCTGACGGTCAACCACGCTCTCCAGGAGGTCCCCGATAGCCGGGGTCCACGAGTTGGCCTGGAGATCGGCGACGCGGAACACCAGACTGCAGGTCACGTCGGGCACCCCGCCGCCCGGTCCGCTCCGGCGCATGCCGAGACCGTCGGTGTACTGGCAGCGGATGCTGAAGCGACGACGAGAGAGCGTGCCGAGGACTTCCCGGGACCGGGCATCCTTGGGAGCATCAGTGGGCAACGTGGCGATGTTCGCCCACACCCACCCGATGAGCGCCGGCCCAGCCATCAGCCACGCTTCCCGTCCTTCCTGGCAGCCGCGATGGGCGCCGGAGCCTCGGGCGTCACGACCTTGGAGAACTCGTTGATCCGGATCTGGACCTTGAAGGGGAGGGCACGTGCGGCCGCGATGTCGGCCTCGGCGTACAGCAGGATGGTGTCGCCGGACACGAAGTTGATCTTGCCGAGCTCGGGCAGATGCACGTTGTAGTGCGTCGGCCCGTCCAGCACCAGGATCGTTCCAACAGGCTTGCTCGCCATCGTCAACCTCACAAGACGGCCGCGCCGGCGGGCCGTCGGTACATGGCCAGGACGCTGTCGACCTCGGGGTTGCCGCTCCAGGGGGCCGACACCGAGGCAAGGCCCGTCGTTCGGCCAGCTACGCTGATGGATGTCGCAGTCGCGGTTCTGCGATCGAGGGCCGCGTCCGCGTCTCCCGCCTTCGGCAGCAGGTCGATCACCCGCTGGATCAGGGCCCGCTTGACGGCCGGCGGGCAGACGCCGTTGCTGAGCAGGCCGAACGCGCCCACGACCACGACGTTCCGATGGCCGCGGGTGAACCGTCCGGCGACCCGGTCCAGCATGAACCCGTCCTCGAGCACGTAGTCGGCGGCGGCCAGCGCCGAACCGTCGACCGACACGGACGTGATGCTGATGACCCACTGCGGGAGGGGCAGCGTGAATCCGCCCAGGCCGTCGAGCCGGTAGGTCTTCGGCCGGGACTCCCACCAGGTGCCGGTGTCCCGCTCGGCCTTGTCCTCGACCAGGGCGATCCGGGACTCCACGCGGGAGTCGTCGGGCTCGACGAAGGTGCTGCCACCCTCGGCCCTGATGTCGGCTACCGTCACGTACCGGCCCATGGTCTCGCCCCGCGTCCCCCGGAGGGGCGTCGCACTACTTGATGCGCTGGATCGTGATCCCGTCCGGCCACGCGGTCGTGATGTCCACCGGAGCGCCGCCGTCGTGCTTCGCGGTTACCCGGACCGCCCCCGTGGCGGGCAGACGGACCGACGTGGCGACCGTGACGGTGGCCGGGAACTCGCCCGAGGCAGCCCCCGTACCGCGCGCCAGGGTGATCCACGTGTCCGCGGCGACCTCGTACTGGATGTCGACCTGACGGGTGCTGCCGGTCGCGTTGGGCGCGAACGTCACCCCGGCCGCAATCGTGTAGGTCCCTGCGTCCGTCACCGTGTAGTCGTACGTGACCGCGTCGTAGGCGATGGCCGCCGAGGTGGTGACCGAGGTCGCATAGATCACCGGCGTCTCGGTGTTGTCCGCGAGGGTCTGCGCGCCCGTGTGCACCCGTTCGGCACCCGCCAGGGCCGTCCCGCCGCCCGCTCCACATTCCCAGGCGGTCGCCCCGGCGTTGACCACGGGGACCTGGCCGGCGATGCAGCTGTTCAGGGCTAGGTCGCCGAACAGGATCGTCGCGTCCAGGATCTTGTCCGTGGTGACGGCGTCCGACGCCAGCTTGATGTTGGACACGGACGACCCTGCCAGCTTCGCGGCGCTGATCTCACCGTTCAGGATCTTGACCCCGGTGACGGCGTCGGAAGCCAGGCGCGAGGCGGTGACCCACCCGTCCGCGGCGATCTCGGCCAGGGCGCCCTCGACAGTGGTCGCCGCGATCTTGGTCGCCACGTCCTCGACGCCGACCAGGCTCGCCCCCATTCCGTTCGCGACTGCGATGAGGACGCTGTACAGGGCCATGTCGGTCGAGGCGGTCCCAGAGTCCGTGGGGTCGCCGTCGGCGTCCAGGGTGCAGACGTGGCCCGCGGTCGGGGTGCCGGCCCGGCGGGCGTACCCCAGACCGACCTCCTGGAGCACCGTCTCCGCGGTCGTCCCGGTGAAGTATTCGCCCGCGTCCGCGATGGACACGTTGGCTCCGGAGGCCGTCCCATCCAGCAGGAACCAGCGGCCGGTCCCGGACGCCGGGGCGAACACGGTCGTGTCGTTCCCGGCCGTGCTGGACTGCGCGTCGAAGGCCGCAACCGCGTGCAGGCTCTCGACGTAGCAGAGCTGCTTGTCCGTGCGCGCCGTGGCGCCGGTCGCCGCGATGGCCTTCAGGGCGGTCACGTCGGCGACGGGGCTGTGCACCCCCGCCCGGACCCCGGTGAACAGGGTGTCCTGGGCTGCGAAGATGGTCGGGAGCTGGTCGACCTTGCTCCCGGCCCAGCCGATCTTCGAGGGGTACGTGAAGTTCGTGCCCGAGGTCTGGGCGGTCGCCGGCGACGAAGCAAGCATCGCCATCGCCAGCACGAGGGTGGCCACCACCTTGAAGAAGCCGGAGCCCTTCAGGCGCTTGAACGCGTCGGGGGGCACGTCCGCCTCGGAGACCTGGTCGCCCTTCGTGATCGCCTGCTTCAGGTAGGCGGCGTTGAAGCGACCGTTGTGCAGGTACTCCAGCACCTGCGGCTTCTTGGTGGCCTTCTTGATCTCGGTGGTGGGGTCGGCGGCCTCGCCGCTGGCCTCGATTTCGCTGGTGGTCTTCACGATCGGTCTCCTCGTGATGCGAGAGAGCAGGAAGCCGGCGGTCGCAAGCGCGTGGCCTGCGACCGCCGGCGATGCCCGGGCGCCGCGCCGCTACGGCGTGATGTCGTAGCCGATGCCGATCTCGTCGGCGAGCGCGAACTCGAAGTCCACGCGGGCGGAGATCGTGACCTCGACCAGGCGCTGCTTCGGCTGCCGCTGGGTCTCCATCGTCATGCCGCGACGGACGCCGAACGCCAGGTTCTTCGGGCGCTGGATCGTGACCTGGCCGTTCGGCATGAAGGCCTGCGGAACGACCTTGACGCCGTTCCACCGGGGCAGCTCGCCGTCGACGGTGACCTTGTCGCCCAGGGGAGTGCCGCGGGCGCGCAGCTGCTTGAGCCACTTCTCGGCGTCGTCGACGCTGACCCACAGCTCGAACTGCTGCTTGATCGCCCGGAACTTCGCCGGCAGCGTCTCGTAGACGCCGGGGAAGATCACGTCGTCGAAGTCGGCGGCGGCGTAGACGGCCGCGGTCAGGTCAAACTTGTGGACCGTGGACTCGGCCTTCATCAGCTTCGGCCAGCCGTTGTTCAGGCGCAGGAAGGCCTGGATGCCGGCGTCGCCATCGACCGCGGCCTCGTCGCCGTTGAAGCCCAGGTCCGTCACGTCGTTGAAGAAAGCGATGGCGAACTCGTCGGCCAGGGTCTGCTCGCCGCCCTCGCGCTCGATGTTGTCCTCGAAGAACATGTAGCTGGGCGAGTAGGTCAGGACGACCTCCCCGACCGACAGCTCACGCTTCGAGGGGGTGAGCGAAGTGTTCCCGGCCGCGGTCACTTCGCCGGGCGCCCGCAGCAGGCGGCTCCCGAGGGCGAACGTCTCGAGGTACCGCTTGTCGGAGTTCATCATGTAGGGCGTCACGGCGCGCAGCGGCGCGCTCTGGTCGACACCCTGCCGGATAAACCGGTCCTCCTGCTCGGGGAGCAGGCGGCCGACCGAGCCGATGGTGGAGCCGGAGGTGATCTCGCCGCTGCGTTCCGTCAGCAGCCGGCCGCGTCCGATGTTCGGGTTCATGGTTGCGTCTCCTCGTTGATGCCTTGTGCCGTCGGCCCCAGAGGCCGACGCAACGCCCTCGCTACGCGTCCGTCTCGGGGTACCCGAGCTGGGACCGGAAGAAGTTCTTCATGACGTTCGGCTTGTCGTTGCGCGTCTCGACCTGGTGGGTGTCCGCGCCCTTCGGAGCGGGCCGCCGCTTCTCCAGGGCCTCCATGCGCTCGACCAGCTTCTGGTTCTCGGCCTTGAGGCCGTCCATCTCGGCCTTGACCTCGGCGGGGACCTCGGCGACGGGCTCGACGACCTCGCCCTCGGCCGGCTTCTCCAGCTTCTCCAGCCGCTCGATCAGCTTCGCGTTGTCCGCCTTCAGTCCGTCGATCACCTGCTGGAACTTCGGGTCCATGGATTCCTCCTCGCCGCGGGTCTCCGAGCTGCGCTCGACGCCCTGGGCCTCCTCTGCCACTTCCGTGAGCAGCCCCTCCAGCTTGGAGGCGCCCGCCTGGATGTCCTGCAGGCAGTCCTGCAGCTTCTTCATGCGCTCGGTGCTGATCTTCTTGCCGACCCGCTCGTGCAGGCGCCGGCCGATGTACGACGCGAGCGACCCGACCGACTGCTCCACGGGGGGCAGATCGTCGGCCGGCGAAACCTCGCCGCCTTCCGCGCGGGTGACGACGACCTTGCCGAGCGTCGACTTCAGCAGGCTGATGAACTGGTCAGCGGAGACCTGGATCGCGGCCGGCTTGTCGATGATCTCGGCGTCGGTCATGATGGCCGAAAGCACGTCGCGGAAGGCCCACCACGCCTCCGAGAGGTCCTGCTGCGACTGCTGGGCGGCCCACGCGGTCGCGAAGTCGGGCGCCGACCGCTCGGCCAGCTGCGGCAGCTCGACACCCTCCTCCTTGGCGAGGGGGCTCAGCGCGCGCAGGATCAGGGCCCAGGCGCTCTTGGTGTTCGCCATCTTGCGCTCCTCGCTTCTCTCGACGATGTGGGGTGCGGCCGGCGCGCTGGTGCCGGCGGCCGAGTCTTCGGTGCCCGCGTGCGCGCCGCAGCCCCCGTGCTTGGAAAGACAGGCGCCGCCACAGGCGTGCTTGCACTTGTCGTGCGGCTCTTGGACGCATCGAACGACGACGAACGGCAGCCGGGTGGCGGGCTTGCCGACCAGGCTGACCGTGATCGGGACGCAGTCCGTGAAGTAGATCAGCACGATGCGCTCGCGGGCCTTCTGGCCGTCGGCGCCGGGCTGATCGTCCTCGACGACGATCTCGGCCTCCTCCTCGACAGCCAGGAGGGAGACCGAGTAGCCGTTGAACTCGCTCGTCAGAACGCCCGTCCAGGCGTCGTCGTCGCCGATGTGGGTGCCGAGAACCCAGGAGCCCGCGAAGTAGCCGTGCTCGTCGACGGGCGGGAAGTACGACTCGATCGGCTGCAGGCTGCCGTCGACCTGATAGTCGTGCTCCTCGTCGATGCCGCGACCGTGGGCCAGGAAGCGGTGACCCAGGATCTGGAGTTCCTCCGCCGTGAAGCAGCGGTTGTCGTAGTGGATGCGGCCCTCGGCCCGGGCCCGCTCGATCTCGGACCGTGGAACGACCTGGCCGACCGAGTAGCGGGTGAGGGGGACGCCGACCATCCCGAACACCTGGCGCAGCGCCTCGTCCCGACGGACGAGGGTCGCGGAGCGGGTGAATTCGCGATGGAGGCCGATCATGCGGTGACTCCCAGGCGCGGCGGCCTGGGGCAATCGAACGACATGCGGCGGCGAACGTCAACGATTCCGGACCGTTCCAACCTATACGAACGCCGGTCGAAATCGATCTATCCTGGGGTCATCTTGACGCGATCCTGTACTGTTTCGCGAGCCTCAGGCGACGACCATGATGGTGCGGCAGTGCGCGTGGTAGGGGGCCATGACGACGCCCTTGGCCTGCAGCTGCTTCGCGCTCAGGCCGATGATTTGGTCCGGTTTCAGCCAGGGCGACGCCACCCGAGCGGCCGCCGGGGTTTTCGAGGCGAGCATCGTGTCGCGCTGGGCCACTGCCCAGGACACCTCGAAGACGATGGAGCCGGTCGTCAGGTACTCGCAGATCGGCGAGGTGGCCTCGTCCCGCGGGTTGACCGGGATGAGCTTCTCGAACCCCGCCTCCTCCATCGACCCCACGGCACCAAAGTTGCGGGAGCGACCGACGGCGGACGACGTGACAGTCTCCCAGTAGGCGTCCGACTTCGGGCCGAACTGCGGCTCGAAGATCCCGCGCAGCGTCTGCGCAGCATCGACGCGCGACAGGCCGGCTTCGATGACCTCCGACTGCACCACCCGGGACACAGCCGACCCGATGTCGGCGTTGTAGTGCTCCCCGATCCAGTAGAGCTGGTCCTGGGCCAGCCAGTCCCGCGCTCGCACGTCGATCAGGTTGAACTTCGGGGACTCGACCAGCGTGAGGCGCCCCACGTCGTAGGTCGCGGCGGCGACCTCCTGGACCGACGACGAGACGGACGAGACGAGGCCGGGGCCCATGCGCGACGAGAAGGTGGCCAGCACGGCGTCGACCTCGGCGGCTGTCACGGCACCCTCGCCGGCAGCGAATGCGCCCAGGACGTCGTCCACCGCCTGCATGCCGCCCGCCATCCAGGCGTCGACCAGGGACTGCTGAAGGGCGGCCTCCAGTTCGGCCAGCCGGGCCCGCTCTGCCTCGGGGGTCAATCCGGGCTTGGGCTTCTTCGGCTTCTTCTTCCGCTCCTCCAGCACCCAGGCGTGGCTCAGGTCGTAGCCCCGGGATTCGTAGCAGCGACGCACGCGCTCGTCGTACGCCGAGACGATGTCGAGGCCGAGCAGGTGATCGAACGTCCGCAGGGCCTCGCAGGCCTCCGCGGGGGTGTAGGTCTGCAGGGTCATGGGGCCTCCTGGGCGCCGGCCAGGCGGGCCGCAGCCTCCCGCAGCCGGGCACGAACCTCGGGCACGTCGTGGTGATCGCGGACGTAGAACCGCACCCGCTTTCCGCTGGCGTTCGCCGGCGGCAGGTCCTCGACCCCGACGCGAACGCCGCGGGGAAGGTCCAGGCCCAGGACCACCGACCCGTCCCCGAGGCGCTCGACTGCGACGTTCGGGTCTGCGGTCCGGGCAGGAAAGCAGCGGGCGAACCAGGCCCGCACGCCCGCGAGAAAGTCGAGGGCGAAGGTCAACATCAGGTGGCCTCCGGGGCGTGAGTGTTGCGCCAGAAGTCCCACCCGCGAACGAAGTACTCCTCCTGGTCGCCGCGCCACCCGTGACCCGGTCCCACGTCGCGGGACTGCCCGTCCCGCGCGCAGACGTATCCGGCCATGACCGCCGTGCCCGGGACGTCCTTCAGGTCGCACCAGCCCGGGAACTTAGTGGTCAGCAGCGAGGTCATCTCCTCGAACTTGATCTCGCCGTGGCCGAAGTTCCACCCCTGGACCCAGAAGGGCAGAAGGTTCTCGTCCAGGCACGCCTCGGCGGCGGCCTCGACCGGGCGCCCCGACCGGGCCGCAATGGCGCCCCCGAGCGTCACGGTCTTCTGGTCGTCGGTCAGGCCCGCGAAGCCCGGGAAGGACTCGGCCAGGCGATCGGCGAGCGTGCTGGTCTTCGGCTCGACGCCGAAGCCGTCCACGACCTCGACGCCCTGCAGGCGGCGCCACCAAGCCTCAGCCTCCTTCGCCGCCATCGACTTTTCGGCCTCGCTCGGGTCCCAGACGATGCACGTGGGCACTGGCATCTTCGGCACCTGGGCGACGTCGCACTCGTCGAAGCTCTCGTGCTCGACGAGGATCCCGAGGGCGTGCCCACCGCTTTCGTACCGCGACGCCACGACGCGGGCGCCTTCGGGGTAGCCCTGGGTGATGCGGAAGCACTTCCCGACGTGGAACATCCGGCAGTCGGCGTCGGCGCCGATGTTCGTGTACTGGAACCGCCCGCGCGTCCGGGGCTGGCCGTCGAACCAAAGCCAGGGCGGATCTTCTTGGGGCGGCTCGGGCTGCTCCGGGGACTTGCCCGCGCTGATCCACTCGGGCTGCGCGCGGATCTCCAGGAGCTGCTCGGTCGTGAGCGCCAGCAGGTCCCATCCCTTGCCCGCGCAGTACGCCTTGACGAACTTGTCCCGCGCCTTGATGACCTTGAACATGTCCACCACGTCGACCTCCTCGCCGGCTGGGGCCGGCTACCTCACCACGGTGCGCCGCAACCGCTGCGCGCCGATCACCACCTCGTCGCCGGACGCCTCAGCTTGTGCGATCTCGGCGCTGGCGTCCCGCTCCGTCGTGCAGTCCAGGCACGTGACCAGTACCTCGACGTACGCGTCCTTGGTCTCCCCGGTGGGGTTCCGCCCCCGCGTTCTGGCCCGAACGTTCGCGCTGCCGCACGCGCCGCAGGTCATCCGCATGAGGCACCTCCGGTCTTCGGCGGGGGCGGAGGCGGGAAGCTGGTAGGCCGCGGCTGGTTCTTCGGTGGCGGGCCGTTGTGTCCGCCACGTCCGCCGCCCGATCCGCCTACGACGTAGACCATGAACGCCAGGATTCCGAGCACCAACAGCCAGTCCGGCATCTACACCACCTCGTCCACGAGGCCGAGCTTCAAGCACTCGTCGGCCAGGAGCAGGTGCTCCCGCCCCAGGATCGCGTCCAGCTTCTTCGGACCAGCCTTCCAGCGCCGCAGGTACAGGCCCTTGTAGATGCGCTCCAGCGCCTGCATCGTCTTGGCCTCGTCGGCGATGTCCGTGGTCTTGCCCCCAAGGCCCCACACCCGGACTTGGTGGATCAGCATGACGGCCGTGCGACCCATGCGCCTCGTGTCGCAGGCCTGCAGGACCGCCGTGGCCGCGCTGGCCGCGTACCCCTCGACGCACCCGTTGATCTGCAGGCCCCGAGCCTGGTAGCCGCGAATGGCGTCGATCATGGCCAGGCTGGAGTAGCAGCCGCCACCATGCGAGTTGATCCGGACGTTCACCGGGGGCCGCTCTCGGTTCTCCCGGAGTGCTCTGGCGATGGACTCGTCGGCGGCAGCGTCCAGGTGTACCGCGAACTCGACCGCGGTGTGCGGGGTGATCTCGTCGTAGAACAGCACGTCGAGACCGACGCGCCGGACGTTCGGGTTGTCGCTCAAGCGGCACCTCCCGGCCCCCGGCTCGGCCGCGGCGGCGACTGCCGGTTGTCCTTGACGTTCGACCGCTCCGACCCCTCGCGGATGGGCAAGGTCCACGTGCCGTTCCGCAGCTTGTCAGCCTCGGCGTGCCGGGCCAACTCGGCGAGGATCTCGTCCTGGACAAACCCCTCCGCGAGGGAGAACTCCGCCTGGCAGGACCTGCACCAGAAGTGCCGATGCTCCCGGCCGCGATGCTCCCGCCGGCAGCGGGGCGTGCATGGAGAGAAGCCCCGCAGTCCCGTGGGGTCGGTCGTCTTGAGACGCGCCACGTACGCCGGGCTCAGGTGGAGGTTCATGGGCGCGTGCTCGGGGTCCCGGGGCAGGTGCCGCGCCCGCACCCTGCACTCCGGGCAATCCACGATGGGGTTGTCCCGGACGTACGCCTCGCGGGACTCCAGTTCCCGCAGGCGCTCAGCCTCCTGTCGGGCCTGCACGCGGCGCTTGGCCCGGGCCGCCCGGATCCTCAGCACCACGATGACCAGGGCGACCGCCAGGGCCGCGGCGGCGCCCACCAGGTTCCCGCCCACCTCGGGCTGCAGCAACTGGTCCAGCATCACACCACCTCCCTGCTGGCACCCATGGCCTGCACCAACTTCTGGCGCCCCTTCAAGAGGCCGGACGCCACCGCGTCGGCGAGACGCTCCGAGAACCGCTCGAAGGCGCTGTGACGTCCGCCGTCCCGAGAGCGCTCCACCGGCGCCGCGTCATCCCCGCCACCGAACCCGCCCAGCGCCTCGCTGATGTCGCCCCAGACCGGGAGGGCCCGGAAGCTCTGGACCAGGTACGACACGAAGCCGGGGGGCATCTTTTCCCAGGTCGCCAGCACGCCCTTGTCGTCGCCCGACCGCAGCTTGAAGCCGAGGACCTCGGAAAGGATGTTCCGCAACGTCGGAAAATCGGGGATGGCGCCGAGCCTGCTGCCGAGGTCGACCGCCTGCAGCCAGGTCTGGTTGTCCTCGAGCGCCGGTCCCTTGGACTTGTACCGCCACCACTTGGCGCCCCGGGCCGGCAGGATCTTCGTGTTCATGATGTAGTCGAAGGCGGACTGGTCCGGGGCCACGTTCATCGACACGTAGGTCTGCATCAGCACGTTCGCGGTCGCGAAGTTCGCGGCCTCCTCCTCGCCGACGAACAGCCCGGGCATGCGCATCGACACGCGGACGCGCCGGTGGTGGTCCTTGCGGAACGCCGCGAAGAGCGCGTCGCCCTGCTGCAGGTCGTTCAGCTTCGTCACGGTGCAGGACGCGGTCTTCGCGGGGCCGCCGCCGACGGGGTTGCTCTCGTCGGGGGGAGTCGACGCCGAAGTGACGATGACGCGGTTCATCGCGTAGCTGCCCTTGGTCCCCTCGAGGGCCGCCTCCAGGGCCTTGCGATCCTCGTCGTAGGGGACGGCGTTCAAGAAGCCGATCCACAGCTTCGGGATCGCACCGTCCTCGAAATAGTCCCGTGTGGACCCGGAGGCATGCTCGTCGGACTTCGTGTCATCCCAGAGTCCCACCCAGTCGGGCAGGCCGTAGGGGGTCGTCGAGTCGTAATTGCACGAGAAGATCAGCTCGTTCGCCCAACGCGCTTCCGGCAGCGAGCCCTCCGTCTTTTCAAACTCGCCCGTGTCCATGTCGAGGTTGCGGGGGTCGCCGAGCTCCTTGAAGTAGCGCCGCTTGCCGCCGTCGACCATCTGCACGAACCGGCGGAAGCGCCGCTCCGCCTTGCCCTCGGTCCAGTCGCCCTTCTTCCGGTCCCACTTCTTGAACGTCTCGGTCACCGGATCCAGGTCGATCTCCGTCATCCGGAAGAGCCTGGCCGGGTGATGCACGAGACCGGCGATGTCGCCCGTGCTCTCGTCGCGGAGGACCTCGAGGATCCCGTAGCCGACCGTCTTACGGTCCTCGCCGAAGCGAGTGCAGGTCTCGGTCCAGGAGCACTCCCGGGACGAGTACTCCAGGAACTCCTCGAGGTCGTCCTGCTCCTCCTTCGCCTCCCGCTCCTCGGCCTCCCCGTCCGGCGTCCGCCTGGGCTCCCAGGTGTGGCCGAGGCCATGCACCGCGGTGGCGTGGGCCTTGATGCAGGGCTTCAGCGCCTGCGTCTTGTTCGGCTGGTCGGCCAGCAGGTCAGGGGACGCTCGGGGCTCCAGGATCGCGTACGGCCCGATCCCGTACTGGAAGCCGCTCTCTGGCAGCGCCTTCGAGATGGCGCCGGCAGGGGCCTTCCTGGCTCGCTGCACGACCGTGACGTGCATGCGGCCCGCCCCGCTTGAATCGTTGTTCTGCGTCCTCTGCGATTTGGTCCTGGTAGTGCCCATTTCAATCGCTCCTGCGTTACGTCCTGTGCATCGTCGGCCGGCTCATGCTCGGACGACCGCCTCTCGGCGCCGCTTCTTCGACCCTCTTGACCCCGAGCCGAACCCGGGCCCCGGCATTGCGCTTCACCAGCCAAGGACCCCAGACCCAGGCCATGGACAGGATGTCGACCTGGTCGTCGTGGATGCCCCGGGCGGGGAACGGACAGATCTCGTTGTAGAAAGGCCGCAGCCATGCCGCGTCCTTCACGACGGACACGTCGCCGGCGTCCACGGAAGCGGACACCGGGCGCGCCATGACCTCCTTGTTCGACGGAGGGATGTAGCGACGGACCTCGAAGCCGGCCAGCAGATCCCGGTATTCGCTGTGCTGGCTCTTGCCTGCCTGGCCCGGGTCCTGGGGGATCACGATGAGGACCTCGGCGCCGTCCTTGTCCGCGGTGGTCTTGATGAGCTGCTTCACGTCGTGGTGGCGCTTCCGGCAGCCCTCGACATCGAGGATGGACCACTTGCCGTCGCGGATGCCGAGGAGGCCGCCACGCGTCCAGTCGGGATCCTTGTTGTCTTCGGAGGGCTCCGTGGCCGCCAGGTCCCAGCAGCGCAAGAGCGCGTCCCAGTCCTCCGGCATGTCCGCCAGCGGGACCTCCCGGAACTTCTTCGCCTGGAAGTACTTCCCCTCCGACTTCAGCATCCACTTGCCCTCGAGGTGCTTCTGGCGCAGCAGGGGCGGGAGGCGCTCGAGCATCGCCACGTACTCCGGGTCCACGTTCGGGTTGGAGTACACGTCGGCCGGGATGAAGAGGTGGTCCGGCTCCTGGCGGCCCAGCTCCCAGGGCTCCACAAACTCGTGGTACAGCGTCTCCTCACCGGGCCCGTCCGGGTTCGCGGACCGCCAATCCCGGATCGGGACGATGTTGTCGGGCGACTTTCGGAGGCAGCTGGTCAGCAGCGCCATCTCCTCGGCGTCGAACTGCCCGGACTCGTCGGTGCCCAGGTACTGGACCTCGGAGCCGCGGTGGTGCTCGAAATCCTCGGGGCGGTCCAGAGCGCCGAAGAACAGCTCGTACCCGGACGGGAACGTCCAGCAGTGGGTCTGTTCGTTCCACTTGGCGCCGCGGCCCCAGAGCCACTTCTTGGACCGGTTGATCAACGCGTTGGACTTCGTCAAATCGGTGTAGTGGCGTCGGACGATCAGGCCTGCGTGGCCCGGGAGGTCCGCGAACATCAGCCCACCCACCAGGATGCCCTCCGACTTGGCGCCACCGCGGCTGCCCCCGAAGAGAACGTGCCGCTTGCCGCACATGTAGAGCAGCGCCTGCGGTTCCGTAGGCTTCCGGTGGTTCCGGCTGTCGGCCCAGCCAGGAGTGCCGTCCGGGATCCACGGGTTTTCGAGCACTGCTACCCGGAGGAGCGTGAGCGCCCGCTCAACCGGGCTCCCCGGCCACATCCCCGGCGTCAGCAGCGCCCGCAATAGCTGCGCGCGCGACGCTCGCATAGGACTCCATCAGCTTCTGGACCGCAGGGTCCACCTTCACGTCGATCTCGGCTTTGATGTCGGCCTGGACCACGATCGGCGCGCCGTCCTTGCCGGTGAGCTCGACGCGGATCCGGTCGTCGATGACGCCGGTGGCGCGGCAGAGGAAGCGGATCATCGAGGGGTCACGATCGACCATCGCGACCTCGTAGGCCTTGTTCGCCAGGGCGATGCCGCCCCGGGCCCGGCCGCGGGCGATGGCCTCGTCCACGGCCGTCAGGTCTTTCCGGCGGCGCCGTAGAGCGGCGACTGTGATGCCGAGTCCCTGGCAGATGTAGTCGAATGTGACGCCTCGCTCGGCGATCGTCTCGATCTCCCGGAGGTCGGGCGGCACCCATTTCACGCCGCGAGGCATGGCCTACTCCGTGGGCGCGGTCCGCTCGGCCGCGATCTCCGCGAACGTCCGGCCGTCGCCCTCGAGGACGGCAGCCAGCCCCGTGAACTTTTGCCAGCGCGTGACGATCACGTCGCAGTACGGCATGTCGAGCTCCATCAAAAACGCGTGACGGCCGGTCTCCTGGGCGCCGATCAGGGTCGAGCCCGACCCGCCGAAGAGGTCCAGGACGTTCTCGCCGCGCCGGGACGAGTACTCCATCGCCAGGCGGGCCAGCTCGACCGGCTTCTCGGTCAGGTGGACCATCGACTGCGGGTTGACCTTCTTGACGTGCCAGAGGTCCTGCGCGTTGTTCGGGCCCAGGAACTGGTGGGCGGCGCCCTCCTTCCACCCGTAGAAGGCGAGCTCGAAGGCGCCCATGAAGTCCTTCCGGGTCAGGACGGGGTGCTGCTTGTCCCAGACGATCGCCTGGCTGAAGTAGAACCCCACCTCCTTCAGCGCCGAGGGGTAGTTGGCGAGGTTCGCGTACCCGCCCCAGATGTAGAACCCCCGACCGGGCAGCAGGACCCGAGAGGCGTTCCCGAACCAGGCCCGGAGCATCTCGTCGAAGGCCTGGTCCGTCACGAAGTCGTTGGCCAGGGGCCGGTCCTTCGCCCGCATCTGCTTCGTGGTGCCCTTCGCCTTCCCGGGGCGCAGCGCCACGTCCAGCGCCTGGTGGTAAGTCTGGGCCTGCGGAGCGAACGACGACAGGCCGGCGGCGATGGCGTTGTTCGAACGGGGCTCGACCTTCACGTTGTACGGCGGGTCCATGTTGACCAGGTGGATCGGCTGCCCGCCGAGGAGCCGGTCAAGGTCCACGGGGTTGCCCGAGTTGCCGCACAGCAGCCGGTGGTCGCCCAGAACCCACAGGTCGCCCGGGTGGGTCGTGGGCTTCTCGGGCGGCTCCGGGATCGAGTCCTCGTCCGTCAGGCCGGTGGCCAGGACGCCGGGGATCAGGCTGCTGATGCGGTCGATTTCGAAGCCCGTGAACGACAGGTCGTAGCCGAACGATTGCAGGGCGGTGAGTTCCGTCCGCAGCAGGTCGTTGTCCCAGGCCGCCCACGACGCCGACTGGTTGACCATGATCCGGAAGGCCCGGACCTGGGCCTCGGACAGGTCATCGGCGAGGAGGACGGGGAGATCCTCCAGGCCCAGCTTCAGTGCGGCCTTCAGACGGAGGTGGCCGTCGACCACCGTCCCGTTCGACAGAGCCAGCACGGGAATCCGGAAGCCGAACTCCCGGATCGAGGCGCACATCCGGTCCACGACGTCGTCGTTTTTCCGGGGGTTCCCGGCGTAGGGAACGAGTCGGGAGACGGGCCACTGCTCAAGGGTCAGAGCTTGGGTCATGGAGCCACCTGTCCGTTGTGAGAATCCGCCTGGATGTCCCGCAGGCGGAAAAAGGTCACGGCCTGGTGCGCGCGGAGAACCGGGCCGCCGCCTGCCAGCCGTGACGTCATGCGCCCCCCGCCGGCAGGTGCATCCCTCACGGACCCACTGCTCGAGGTCCGACACCAAGGCCATAGGCTGCTCGCGAGGCGACTCCTGGCAGAGGGGGAGCGGGCGGCGGGCGTTCCTGCGCTTCACGGCCGCGATCGTCAGGCCGAACCACCCCGCCACGGCCTTCCAGCCCACCAGCACCGTCGGCTTGCACGCTGCCGTTCCCGGTCCCATGGGACTCCTCGTCACGGGCGCACGAAATGCCGGGCGAGCTGCCGAACCGGAAGGTGCCTGCGGTCGCTGTGGGGGATGCGGTTGTGGTGGTGCCCCAGCGTGCGCATGACTCTCCTGGCGGCGGCAAGCCTGCAGCACCTATGTGCCTGGCCTACCGCACGTCCCGGGGTCATGCCCTCACGAGGGGACGGCGATCGGTCGAATGCTACTCCTTGCCCCCCACGTTGCGCAAGAAAACCTGCGGGCCCGAGGGGGTGAGACGGATCGCCAGGGCGGCGCCGCACGACGAGCACTTCGTCTCGACGCGGGCGCCGCCTCCCTGGACCGAGACCAGGACCATGAGGAGGTGCGTGCACGCCGGACACCGGGCCTGTCCCGGGCGAGCCTGGACCTTCGCAGCCTTGAGCCACGTCGCGTTCATTGGACCTCCGCAGGCGCACTCGGGCGGCGCCGGGCAGCGAATTCGAACTCGGGAAACAGGTGGCCTTGCAGCCCGGCCAGCAGCATGCCGACAGACCGGAGGCGCTCGTCCTCGGGCAGCTTGGCCAGCACGGCCCGGTCGACCACCAGGACCGCCAGGTCGTGGGCGGGAAGCGCGGCGGCGCGGACCGCGTTGGACAGCGCCACCAGGGACTCGGCGCCGTCCTGCTGCCCGGGCGGCAGTTCCCGGACGCGGCGGAGCGCGTCGGCGACGGCACGGATGCTCCCGGCCTTGCGTCTGCTGCGGTTCATCGAGGACCTCCGTACGGGGATCCGGCCACGTGGATGACTTGGACGCCTGGGTCCTGCTGGGCCTGCGGCTTTTTCGCGAACCACCCCGCAACCTGCGCCCGCAGCACTGCCAACCGCCGCGCCTCTTCCTCGCGCCGCGCCACCTCCCGGGCCTGGAACTCCGCGACGACCCGCTCCAACGCCTCGACTCGGGCCGCGAGGGACCGCTCCTGGTTCTCCGTCGTCAGGTCGGACATGACGCCCCCTCCATCACGCGACACGCCGCCGCGTGGCTGTACCTGCCCCCGAGCAACTTCCGCATCCCGTCCAGGAGGCGTTGGCGGTCCGCTCCCTTCATGAACCCCTGCACGATCTGGCACTCGGCCAGGCGCACGTCCGCGCACCGCCGCACGGGCAGGTCGTGCGGGCATCCGATGCACTCGCGGTAGGACGACGGGACGGCCCGGGACACCAGGAGCAGGAACGCGGCCCGGTGCTCTGCGGCCTCCCCGGCTTCGGATTCGGTTCGGTAATGCATCATTCCCCCGTCGCCTTGAAGTTGTAGACGGGGCGCAGCCGGTTCGTGATGTGGACCGTCTCACCCAACCACGCTTCGACTTCGGCCGCAGGCTTGTACGCCGCGGGGGCCTCGTCCAACGTGTCGACGCCGACGCAGGAAGACCACACGCCCGCCATGGTCGCGCGGAAGTCGTCAACACTCAGGGTCCGCTTGGCCTCCTTCCGGCCCATCCGCCGGCCCGCGCCATGGGGGGCGCTCTGGTTCCAGTCCTCATTCCCGAGGCCGACGCCCAGCACGATCCCGTCCCGCATGTTCCAGGGGATGACCACAGACTCGCCTGCCATCGCAGAAATCGCGCCCTTTCGGATGATGTTGTCGTCGCCGATGAAATTGTGGACCGACTCGACAAGGTCGACCTTCGCGGGGAGCCCCTGGTCCCAGAACCCCACGATCTCGGCCGCCATGATGTGGCGGTTCAGGGACGCGAACCGCTGCGCGCGCCGCATGTCCCGCAGGTAGGATTCCGCATCGTCGCCAGTCAGGTACGCGAGTTGCCCGAACTCCGGGCGCTGCGCCTGGGCGATCTTCTGATGGTGGTTCGCGACGCGCAACCCGAAGTTCCGGGAGCCGCTGTGGATGGTCAGCCAGAGGCGCCCGCCGAAGTCCGCCCGCCCTACCTCGATGAAGTGGTTGCCGCCCCCGAGCGTTCCCGCGGACCGGCGCACCTTCGCGGGGTCGGCGCCGATGCGGGTGGCAATCTCGTCGGTTGCCGCCAGCAGCTCCGCCGCTTCGTCGGTCAGCCAGTGCGGCGTTTGCCGACTCGCGAACCCGGACGGGATGTGACCCCGAATGTAGGCGTCGAGCTTCGGGAAGTCCGCTTCCTGGATACCCAGGTTGACGGACAGCACGCCGCACCCGATGTCCACGCCGATGACGTTGGGGCAGATGCCGGGCCCGACAGGCGACGTGAAGCCGATGACGGCGCCAGCGCCGGCGTGCACGTCGGGCATGATGCGAATCTGGCAACCCGCGAACGCCGGGCAGTCCAGGAACGTGTGGATCTGCGTCTCGGCGGTCGCTTCCAGTTCGTCCGTGAAAACCTTGCAAGACGCCTGCGAACCTGTGAATTTCAACGCTTCCACTCACCACCCCCGGCGGCCGCGCCGCTCTCCTCATTCCCCACGTCGAAGATCCGCGCGAGCTGCTGCCGGTACTGCTCGACGGTCAACAACCCCTCGCGCACCAGCTGCCGCAAGTCGCCCGGGACCTCCGGCTCGGCCTTGTCGTCCCAGCCCAGGCGGGCCAGGTAGCGGCGCCGGCACCATTCCAGGAAGACGCGGCCGACCGCTGCGCAGGCGCCTGGGTGCCGGGCCACCAGGAGGCCCGTGTCCAGGTCCCGCCACCCCCGCGGCAACGCCTTCGTGACCTCGCCCGCCAGTTCGTCCCCGAGGGTGCCGACGCGGTAGACCAGCTTCAGGCGCTCGATGAGGCGGGTGGCGAGTCGCCGGGCGTCGTCGCGCTGGGCGTTCGACACCGCGAGGCGCTGCTTCAACTGGCTGCGGACGGCCTCGCGGTCACCGACGGGCGCCAGCTCGGCGGGCGCGCCCTGGGTCGCGGAGAGCCGGCGCTGCAGGTCGGTCGCCTGCTCGCGCGCCTGGTCCCGCTCCCGCACGGCCCGGTCCCGCTCGATGCGCATGGCGTCAAGCGCCCGGGCCGGGTCGGTGCGCTTCGCGGCGTCGCGGACCTTCGCGAGGCTCTTCTCGGCCGCGGCGAGCCGGGTCTCCAGCAGGGCGTTCGCACCCCGCAAGGCGGTGATGACGCGATCGGGGTTGTCGGGCATCAGGGCGCCTCCCGGGGCGGCATCAGCACGTCCTCGTCGGCACCCTCGCCCCAGGTCCATCCGGCCGCCAGGAGGGCGTCCGCGCACTCGTCGCACACGCGGACCTGGTGCTCCCCGGCGCCGTCCTGGCGCTGCACGAACGTCAATCGGTGGTCGCTGCAGAAGTACCGGTCGCAGGACACGTCGTCGCCGCCGTGCATCCCACCGCAGGCGTAGTCGATCCCCCGGTGGATCCCCGCCGTGCACCCCGGGTGGTCACAGGTCGCGGCGTGCGCGTACCCGATCGGCCGCCCCTCGCTGTCCGTCCCGCAGCTCGCCCAGCCCATCGTCATGCCCTCCTCGCGGCCAGCGCCGCCTTCAACCAGTGCAGCCGCTGCCCGACGCCCAGGCCGGCCAAGGGCTCCTCGACCGTCAGCGCCAGGGTCCGGCCGACCAGGTCGCGCCACGGGTCCACGTACGAGCGGCCCGCCAGGACGATCAGCCGGTCGCCCCGCTGGGTGCGCCGGCCCAGCTCGTCGGCGATGACCTCGCCCCACTCCCGACGGTCCGCCCGGTCCAGGTCCTGCAGCCTGCGGTCGTAGGGTTCGAGGCGCTCGTCCGGTTCCACGAGTCCGTACTGGGCGGACAGGATGAACCACTGGTCGCCGTGCCGTTCCGCGTAGGCCCGGGCCAGGAAGAACATGTGGGACAGGTACAGGTCCCGGGCGGGACGGGGCCCAGCGGCCTTCGCGGCACTGCAGCCGACGAGAACGATCGTGCTCAACACGGTCTGCGCGGTCACCGGTAGACCTCCTCGATTCCGAAGACGAGTTCCTCGGGGTCGCCGTCGATGCGCAGGCGCTCCGGCACCTCCTCGCGGTCGGCCTCGAACACGGCGCGCTTCGGCGGCGCTAGCTCCCGGGCCTTCGCCGGGATCCGCGTCCGCTTCACCACCTGGAGGTCCGCCTGGAGGTACTCCCGTCCCCGGGCGCCCGGGCGGGTGCGCAGGGACTTGCCGCGGAGGACGTACAGGTCCGTCAGCGAGGCGCCGAGGTAGATGCGGGCCGCCAGCTCGGAGACCCAGACCTCGGGGATCGATGTGGCCGGGGCGGGTGCGGGGTCGGACGACGGCGCCGGCGCGGCGGACCCGGCGCAGGCGTTGCCGTCGTCGCAGGCCGGGTCGGTCGCAGTCGCCGCCGGACCAGGTGCGACGCTGGGTTCCGGGTCGCACGTGCCTGCGGTCGCAGTCGTTGTATCCGGGGACCCTACGGGGCCCGGTGCAGGCGTTGCCGTCGTCGCAGGCCTCCGGGGCTTCCGGCGGAACCCGGGCCCGGCCACCGGAGCCGGGGCCGTCGTGGCCGCTGCCGGGGCCGCCCCGGCTTGAACCGGCTTCTCGTGGCGCACGCCGTCGTCGTCCACGTGGACCACCGAGAGGCGCGAGCGACGGGGCTCGCGTGCGGGCTTGGCCGAGGCCTCGCCAGCCGGCTTCGCGGGTCTGCCTCGGGAGGCTTCCCAGGGCCGCAAGGCCTCCAGCGCCTCTATGGCCTCCAGCGCCCACAGTTGCACCGGGGCACCGCGCTCCGACCCGGCGAAGCCGGCCGGCTCGATGCCGGCACGGCGCAAGCGATTGAGAGTCCCGCGCCGGGTCATGCCCCAGCGCTCCAGGAGGTCCGTGGTCGACGTCTGCCGTCAGCAACTTCGCCAAGCCGCCCCGGCGGACGCCTTCCCCGCCCGCCGAGCCTTCCGCTCCCAGCACCAGGCGGCTGACGCCCCGCGCCACCTGCCCCACGGTCTTCAGCGCGCTGCCCACGAACTGACATCCTGTCTTCATCGGACCAGTCCCTCCCTCTTCGCGTAGTCGGCCCACTGCGCCCCGGCGGACGCCTTCCCCGCCCGCCGAGCCTTCCGGGCCTCCTCCCGCCGCGCGTGCGCTTCGGCCCCGCCGGCGCGCAGCCAGTACTCCCCCAGCAGCACGGCGTCCGCGGCGTCGTCCTCCAGTTCCTCCGAGGTGACCCCGAGGACCTGGGCGGCCAGGACCTTCGCCCCCCGCTTCGTGTCCCCGAGGGCGCCCCGGGCGGTACGACCCAGGAGCCCGCACGCCCCCTGCCACGTCGAGCTGTTGACCCTGTAGACCCGCGGCTTGGGCACGCCCATCCGCAGGACCGCCGACTCCCAGAGCGCCCGGGACGCGGCCAGGGACTGCTTCGCCTTCTCGAAGTTCGGGTTGGTCCAGGTCTCGGTGACCACGTCCCACTCGACCCCCAGGGAGGGGGCGGGCAGGTCCGTTCCGGCGCAGAGCTGGCGCACCGCGTCGATGGCCTCGACCTGGTCGGCGACCCGGACGGCCATGGCGCCCTGGATGCGGTACCCGCCGATCGAGCCCCGTCCCCCGTCCCGGTCCGCGTAGACGCAGAGACCGGTAGCGTGGTCCGCGGGATCGATGGCCAGGCAGAAGCGCTCGATCATCGGCGACCCCCGGTCCGGGCGGGGACCTCGTGCGCGCGCTGCGTACGCGAGACGATCACCTCGCTCAACTGCGTGTACGCCCCGTTCATCAGACCTGCTCCTCGTACAAGGCGTCGACGATCCCGGGATCGCCGGCACCCTCGTCGAACTCCAGCACCTGGAAGGGCCGGAAATCGCTGAGTCCTCCGTTGCCGCCCCAGGTGGCGAAGCCGACGAGGAGGACGGGGCGGAGCATGCGGCCGGCCAGGACCTCCACGAGGGGCGGGGTCAGGTGCGTGGCGGTGATCTTGCGGCCCTGGTCGGTGCGGACGACGGCCTCGCCGGCGAGCTCGTCAAGGGCAACGAGTCGTCCGACGATGGCGTGGCGCCCGCGGGTGCGGTCCTGAGCCTGGGTCTGGGTCTCGGGGGTCATGGGGTCCTCCTGTCGAAGCCCGGGGTATTCCCGGAGGTGACGTTGTCGGGACCACCCGACAACGAAGTTTCATTGCAATTGCTAGGTGTTGCGGCCGAAATTGCCGGGAAAGTCGGGTGTCGGGTCGCCGGATGAGACACCCCTACATGTACGCGAGGATCACGTACTCGATCGGATCGGACATGGGGGGTCTGAACGCCTATAGTAGTAGTAGTAGACAAGACACGACATTTCCGACTATCCGACATTCTCGTCCCCACCTTCCGGGATTCGTTCGGTTTCTGAAATGTCGGGACCCCCGACACCTTCCGGAAGTCCTGACAGGCGAGAGCAGTCCAGGTGCCAGACGGAGCGCTGTTCCCCTTCGCAGATCCTTCGGACGGTCAGGGTCTCGCGGGTCACGTCGCGGCTGAGGAGGAGCTTCGCCTCGCTCATTCGCTTGCCAAGGGTCGTCTGGGTCACCGCCAGTCCGTCTCCCCCTCGCTTCCCCATGTCCTGAGCGACCGCGTAGGCGACCGCGGGCAGCAAGTACAGGTTCCCGCCGGCCCGCCAGCCGATCCGTTCGCCGAGGGCCTGCCAGTCCTCGTCCGGGGTCCCCCCGTACCTCGACGTGCCCAGGAACTTGTGGCGCCAGCCCCAGGAGCCCGCGATCTCCGGGGGTGGTACCGTCCCGTCGACCCGGGCGACGTGGGCCTTTCCCGAGGCCAAGGCGGCTCCGATCAACTCCAGGAACCGGTGCTCGGCGTCGCGGTGGTACAGGTCGGCGGCCTGAGTCATTGCGGATTCCGTGAGGGCAGCACAGCAGTCCGTCCAGAGCCTTTGCCACTGCTCGGAATCGATGGCGCCCGCGGCCTGGGCGAAGTGAAGGAACTGCTCGAGGCCGAGGGCCAGATCGCCCAGGATGCGCGGAATCCGGAGGTGAGAGGCAGTCTCGGACCAAGTCCTGGCGATCCTGTCCCTGCGCTCTCGCCGGGTCGCTCCCAAGTCGTCCATCTGCGGAGCCAACCACTTCACGTAGGACGCCATCACCCTGGCGTACGTGCCCGCGGCCGCCTCGGCCTGGGCCTCGGCCAGCGGCCCCTCGAAGGCGATGTGCACGGAGCCCGGCTCGACTCGCACGATGAGCATGCGGGCGAGCATGGAGCCAAGGCCCTCGGGCAGGTCCTCGCCTGTGGCAACGACGAGTCCCCGGGGGAAGTAGGTCGCCGCCGAGGTCTTGTCCTGGTTCATGCGCTGGCGGCCCGCCTGGTTGCCGACCGCCCGAAAGATGCGCTCGGCCTTGGCCCCGAATTTCTCGCGGTCGTTGCGGGCCCCCGACGGCGCGAAGTCGTCGATGACCATGCCGCAGTCCTTGGCGGCGAACGTCAGTTTCTCCAGGATGTTCTCGGTGCTGGACCAGTTCGCCGGGAAGTGCTCGAAGTCCCACTCCGGACCCCAGGCGTTCTGGAACAGGGCGGCCATGGTGCTCTTGCCCTTGCCGCCTCGCCCGACCACGAAGACGGAGAAGTCGCAGGGGCCCAGGGGCGCCCGCCAGGTGGCGCAGAAAAGTGGGGCCGAGACCGTGAGTCGTGCCACCTCGAGCATCTGCAAGTGCGTCCGGATCGCGTTCACCAGCTCCGCACCGATGAGCGGGTCCGACAGCGCGTACCGGCGGAACGCCCCCTGCATCTCGACCTCGATGCCCGGGACCGGTCCGTCGGCACCGATGCCCCCGCCGGCGTGCAGGTAGACCCACTCGCCGTCGATCTGCCGCCAACCGAGATGCCGGTACCGCCGGCGCTCCGGGACGACACCAGAGAGTTGCTCGATGCAGTTCTTGACGTGGCTCTGCATCCCGGGTCCCGGGGTGATGCAGAAGCCGGCTCCCCACGCCTCTTCCAGCCAGTTCAACCCCTTGAAGTTCTTCGCCGGGATCGTCACCGAAGGGAGCGGGCGGCCGTCATGCCTACGGCCCTCGAGCACAAACGAGCGCTGAGGCGACTCGTCCTCAGCGCCCTCGTCCAGAAAGGTCTGCTCGGTAATACGAGCCTCGAAGTTGGCGATGCAGACCGGCTTCGGGCCGTCGCGCCCCGACGTGACCCAGTACATGCGGCCGTTCGCGGCGTAGTAGGACCCGGGCACCAGGTCGGAGACCGAGGCGGTCGTCACCCCCGCCGCCTTCGCCTTCTCCTCTGCCGCCTGGGCTTTCACCGCGGCGTCGAGACCGTCCCGCAGCGAGCCCTTCGTCAACCCGGTCTTGCGGGCCACGACGTCGACCATCGCGCCGCGCTCCGCAGGCGCAGCCGCCACCATCAGGGGCGTGATCTCGGAGGCGACCCTGCGGGCCCTTGTGACCGGATCCTTGTCCGTGGCGATCTCGTCCAGCAGCCAGTCCAGGGCCCGGGGCGCCGCATCGGCCTGCATCGTGATCAGGTCCCGGACCTGGGCCGAGGCGGCCTCCACGGTAGCGCCAGCCCGTATCAGGTCCTGGAGGTAGCCGTTCGGGTCCTTCGGGCGGGTGCCATCCGGGCGGGCCGGGTACTGGACGCGAAGGATCCTGGAGCGGCCGACCAGTGCGCGCGCCAACTCCCGGGACTCCCGCGCGGAGGCCGCCTCCTTGCCGTCCTCGCGCTGCGGATCCGAGTCGAACATGACCACGGCCTCGGGGAACCGGCCCAGGGTGGCGACAACCTCTTCGCGGCCGGCCGATACCCCGAGGCGACCGGCGACCGGAAGCCCCGCCTGCAGCAACGTCAGGGTGTCAGTCTCGCCCTCGACGCAGAAGACGCGCCGGGCATCCCGGGGCAGGCCCCCGAGGCCGTACAGTGCCGGGCACGGGTTGCGGACCCGGTCGCCGTCGTACACGTTCGACAGCTTCACGTGGCGCTTCGGCTTCTCCGGGGTAGGGAGCGTGCGGCCGGTGAGATACACGACGTGGCCGCCGATCTCGACCGGGAACACGATGCAGGACGCCAGGACGTCGTACTCCCGGCCGTCCTGGGTCTCGGCCCGAAGGCCGGCGTCACGCAGCTGCTGGAACGTGTACGGCTTCCGGTCCTTGGCTGCCACGGCGTCGGACCCGTCGTCCGCGAGAACGCGAGATGAGTCACCCCGCGGCCAGAAGCCGAGACCAGCGTCCCGGATCGTCGCGTCGGTGAACCCACGGCCGCGCAGGTACTCGACCGCCTCGCCTCCCACGAAGTCGTCTTGAAGCCACTCCTGCGCCTGCCGCGCTACGTCGCCGTACAGCCTGGCGGTCTCCCGTCTCCGGGTCTCCCGCTCCAACCACTCCCTGGACACCGCGGGCATCTCGACGCCCAGCTCGGCGGCGAGCCGGCGGAAGGCCTCCCCAAGGTCGGTGTAGGGCGGGGCGCCGGAGACCAGTCCCTCCGCGTAGGCGTAGACGTCGATGACGTCGCCGCGGCAGCCGCAGCCGAAGCAGTGGACGTGGTCGGGGTACACGTGAAGGCTGGGGGTGTCTTTGTCGCCGTGCCATGGGCACAGGCACGTGGCGTGCCCGGAGCGTCCGTTCTTCGTGACCTTGACCCCGAGGCGCGCCAGCATGTCTGGCAGCGAGGCCCGGGCCTTGATCTCCCGCTTGACGTCCGACCAGTCAGCCACGAGAGCCTCCCGTCCTGCGAAGCGTTGGGTCGGTGGCGACCCAGTCGTCCGTCCGCCATCGCGGCTTGCGCATCAGGTGGTAGTCGTCGCTGACCGCACACCAGAACGAGCACTGGCACGTGAAGGACTCGATCGTCGGGTCCCCGCGACGGAACCCTCGGTCCCAGAGGTCCCGCTTCATGTCGTAGCCGTGGGTCTGCAGGTCGACCGGGTTTGCGTATCGGATCTCGCCGCGGCACTCCGGGCACTCCCAGATCTGGGCGGGAAGTCCGTACCCTAGGCCGCGAAGAACATCCTGGAGCGACCTCTGGTCGTCAGCGGCCGCGACCACCTCGATGTATGAGGGCGGGTCGCCATTCCACCGGTCGGCCCGAACGATTCGGGTCCAGTGCGGGACAAAGCGATGTCGCGCCAGGAGGTATCCGTTGGTTTTTCCCATCTACTTGCTCGCCCTCCGCGTCGGCTTCGAGGGGGCGGGGGCGCGCCGGCGGTCCACCTCGCACCGGATGTCGGCACGGATCCTGGCGAGTTGCGCCTCCTGGCGAGCGTAGCCGGTGTCCAGGGCCTGCAGCTCCGAGTCGGAGAGATGGCCATCGGCCACGGCGTCGAGGACCTGCTGGTCCTGGAGGCCGTCCTCGTGGCCGATCTCCAGTTGGCGCCGCATCAGGGCCGGCACGTCGAGTTCGGCCGCCGTCTCGTCATCCCGAACAAACCGCCCCCCGCGGGCCCGGCAGATGGCGTCGATGAGACGGTCGTCGTTCAGGTACTCCGAGATGTCGATGATCTGGTCGACGCCGAGGTCCCCCTGGCACCGCTGGGCCCGGTACAGGACGTCGTCGCTGATGTGCAACGCCTCCTCGAGCTCCCGGAACGGGACCGTCTCCCGCAGCTGGAAGAGGGGAAGGCGAAGGGTCGGGCGCTTGGGCGGCCTGCATGCGCGACACATCTAGCGAAACCTCCCTGGCAAATTCGCTTGTTCGAGGGATCCGGCCGATTCACGATCGACCTGGATGAGCGGAGGACGGCAGATGAAGTTCAGGGGGGGCAAGAGGCGCTTCGGACGCAAGAGTGCCCTTGGACGACCTTCGCACAATCTTCCCCATCTGCTGCGAGCCTGGTGCCGGTGGCACCGCGCGACTCCCCCTCGAAGCCGCAATCAGTCGATCCCCGGGGTCTCGAACCCCGTGCCCGGCCTCGCCCCTACGGGCGGTCCAGCGGACCGAGGGCGCCGTCCAGGTCGGCTCCCGAACCCCGGGAGTGGGGGGCCCGGACGGCGAAAAGAGGGAAGAAGAGCCAGGCGCCCACAAGGGACGCCCCCTCCGACGCGGGGCGATGCCGCGGGGGAGGGGATGAACCCCGCGCGTGCTACGATCGCGAACTGGCTGGTTCATGCGGTCGAACACGAACGGAGGAACATCCATGCCCGGACACAAGGGCCCGAAACTGGTGTCAGCCCTCGCCGTACAGTCCGCCATCGCCATCACACAGGCGTGCCCGGATCTGTTCTGTGGGGCGGTGAGGGAGCGAGCGCAGTCGGAGAACATCCCCTGGCGAGAAGCGGCAGCCGCGGAGTACCTCGACCTGCTGAAGCACCTGAAGTCCGACAGGGACCTCGCGCTCGGCCAGTCGATCGCGGACGTCTGATCCACGGGTCACGCCTCCTCAGAGTCGCCGTCGGTCTCGCCCGGGAGCACCTCTGCGCCGCCGTCGAGAACGGCCCCCTCGGGGAGACCGTCCGGGTACAGCAGCTCGCGCACCGATACGGCACCGCCCGTCCGGGCGGAGATGGTGGCGGCGAGCTCCGGCGACGGATGGCGCGAGCGACCCCGGTTCGGGTCGGCCTCGGTCGCCAGGATTTCGTTCAGATGCGAAACCGAGAGGCCCAGTCGGGCCGCGAGCTTCGTCTGCGTCTCCTTGCTCTGCCTGCAATAGTCGATCAGCCGCATCCGCACCTCCCGGGACCCATGGTATTCGCGCTTTGCGAAAGTGGCAAGGAGATTTTTCGCGCGTCGGTTCGTGTGGAGATTACGCAATGTTGACAAGCACTTCGGCCCCTGGGAGACTGCAAACTATGGAGAAGGTCAACGGCGACTGGCTGCGGAAGAACCGGAAGGAGAAGGGCCTCACCCTGCTCCAGGTGGCCGAGGCCCTGGGGTACAACTCCCCGGGGGCCATCGGCGACTTCGAGGCTGGGCGGCGGCCGATCAGTCTCGACCTGCTGCCGAAGATCGCCGTACTCTTCGGGTACCCCGTGGAGGATCTGGCCATCGAGCAAGGCGGCGAACTGAAGGGCGCTCCCAGCAGCCCGAGGCATCGGATCCCCGTGTACGCGATCGTGTCCGCGGGCCCGGAGACCGAGGCGGTGACCCGAGGCGAGGAGCCGCTCGATTACGAGCCCGCGGCCTCGCCGGCCGATGGCCTCCACGCCCTCGAGATCCAGGGCGAGAGCATGGAACCCATGCTGCGGACCGGGGACCGCGTCGTCGTGGACCCGCGCGAGCCAGCTGGCGACTGCGACATGGTCGTGGCGCAGCGCCGGGACACGCTGGAGTACACGATCAAGCTGTACGTCCGGTACCCCGACGGCTTCTACCTGGTGCCCCTGAACTCCGCGAGCAACTTCAAGGCGACCCGCTACGACGCCCGGGTCTGGCACATCGACGGGGTGGTGGTGAAGGTCATCCTTCGCAACGCGCGTGGACGCTTCCGCTGGCTCATCGACGAACTGCACCTCTTCAAGAAGTAGCCCCAGGGCTCGCCCGGACCCTCGTTCACCCCCACGATCGACTGGCGCCCCCTCAACTCCTTCAGGCCACCCACCACGGAGCACGCGAAACCTTTACGCAATCCTCGGGATTCGCGGCGCGCGAAAAACTTCTTGACACCTTCCGCAAGCCGCGAAATAATCCCCCTAGGTCGACGCGAAACGCGTAGGCCAGGCGACGAACCCGGATCGAACGGAGGGAAGGCAATCATGAGTACCCGCACGAAGTGCGCCGTCGACGAAGCGCTGGCGGCTTGCAAGGCGACGAGGCCGGCAGATGAAGCGGCCTGGCTCGCGGACCTCGAGTCCGACGACGACAACGCCCGCTTTCGCCCAGCGCTCAGCCGGCTTCACCGCGCGGTCGAGCGCTGGCTGGAGATCCCGGCGGGGCGGCGGCCGGCGCTTTTCGACCTCCCCTGCGTGCCGGTGGAGCGCAAGACGCGGCTCGCAATCGCGGTGCTGTGCCAGCTGCTCCGGCACTACCAGGCCACGGTGGAGCGCCTCACGGACGAGCTAAGCGCGGCGCGGGCCGAGACCCGACACGCCAGCGAAGGGCAGGTGCCGCGATGACAACCTCAAACGACGCGGTGCAGATCAAGTCGTGGATCACCGGCCGGATCATCGCCGAGGGCCGCCCGGGACAGACCCTGGCGGACCTGGTCGCGACGAAGGTGCGCGAGGGCGCGGACCTGACGGGCGCGTACCTGACGGGCGCGGACCTGACGGGCGCGTACCTGACGGGCGCGGACCTGACGGGCGCGGACCTGACGGGCGCGTACCTGAAGGGCGCGGACCTGACGGGCGCGTACCTGAAGGGCGCGGACCTGACGGGCGCGGACCTGACGGGCGCGGACCTGACGGGCGCGTACCTGAAGGGCGCGGACCTGACGGGCGCGGACGGCACCCGCTACGTCCTCGTCGGCGACCGCCCGTTCCTGCAGCTCGGGCCCCTCGGGTCCCGCTTGGCCTGGCTGCGCCTCTGGATCACCGACCAGGGCCCGCGGGTCCGGGCCGGTTGCTTCTGGGGCACGCTGGACGCGTTTGCTGCCGCGGTCGCGCAGACCCACGGCGACAACGTCCACGGCCGGGAGTATGGCGCGGTCCTGGCGCTGTTGCGGCTGCACGCCGAGGCGTGGCCCCGGACCGCCCGCGACGACGAGATCGCCGCCGAGATGGCCCGCCGCGAGGCCGAGCCCAAGGCCCCGGCCCCCGCCAGCGCCCGCCAGGATCCCGACTACATCGCGCACCTGACGCGCCTCGGGATGCTGTGGATCTTGCCGCCCGAGCGACCCGCCGCGACTGTCGCCGAGTCCCCGTGTGCGAACGAGCAGGAGGTGACCCGATGACCCTGCGAAGCACCCCGTCCCTGGCCCGCGCCCGTGCCGACCGCTGGTGGGTCGCTGCGGGCGTCGCTGCCGTCCTCGCCATCGCGACCATCGAAGCAGACGCGTTCGTGGCCTGCGCCGCGTGTCTGGCCGCGGGCGCCGCCTGCGCCGCGAACGCCATGAGGTTGGAGCCATGACGAAGGACACGAGCGCGATCCTGGACCTGCAGGCCCGCCAGGTCGCCCAGGGCATGGTCGCCCTGGACGTGACGCGGATGACCATCGGCGAACTGCGGCTGTACGTCCTGGCGCTCGGCCAGGCCGCCCGGGACGCGGACCGCCGCACCCGGGACGCCGAGACCGCGCTCGCCCGGGAGCGCGCCGCCCGGACCGCCGAGGCCCAGGCTATGCGGGCGTGGATCCGCCAGATGCCTCAGACGACCGCCCCGGAGCTCCGCGTTGCCGCCACGACGATCCGGCGGATGTCGTTCCCGTTCGGCTGCCCCGAGTGCACGGACCGGGCGCCGTCCGCGTGCGACGCCTGTCATGCGGAAGCGCCCTGGCCCCGGGGCGGGACGCCCGGGGAAGTCAGCATCAACACCGTCGGGCTGCGGCCCGCCAACGCAGGAGTGTGACCATGAACGCGAATCAGCCGGAGATCAACTGGGATGCCTTCAACGAGTTCATGAGGCGGCCCGCGCCGACGAACGAATCTCGGACGATCAAGGAGTACACGACGATCCTGGCGTACTGGGAGGAGTGCGAGCCCCAGACCGGGATGCCGCGCGGGATCATGCTGGACGACCAGGTCATCCAGGAGATCCCGCCCATGCACAAGATCGTCCTGGGTGCCGTCAAGGTGAACACCCACAAGGACGCCGGGCAGGTCTTCCCCCTCCCCGGGAACCAGCTCGGGCTCGGCGCCCAGGTGTACCTGGCGGTGGCCGGGGCCGGCGGCATCAGCTTCCCGGACGAGGCCTCCGGCATCGACATGGCCGCCTCGCGCTTCCCGGACCGGGTGGTCGCGAAGGTGGGCTCCCTGCGTATCGATCTGGCCGGCCAGCCGCAGCTCAAGACCGGCGTGTACGTGCTGGACATCGAGACGAAGGTCGAGGCCGAGCGGGCGAAGGGCGGCAAGAGCGACGCCGAACTCGATCGGTACCGGCTCATCCTCCGCGAGTCGAGCGCCCAGCGGGCCATCACGGGCGCCCAGCGGGCCGCCGTCAAGGCGCACTACGGGAAGCTCCGGCGGAAGTGGTTCGAGATGGACTTCGCGGCTCACCTGCTGGTGCCCCGGATGATCCTCGACAAGGGCGCCGCGATGACCGTGATGCTGTCGTTCCCGGAGGGCCGCACAGCTTTCGCCGATGCGGTGTTCGGTGCCCAGCGACTCGCGTTCGGAGCCCCGCGCCGGGAGGCGCTTTTCGCCCCCGCTCCAATGGCCCAACTGGCCGCGCCGGTCGCCGAGACCTTCGTGGACCAGGACGACGACGAGCCCGCCGGCCCCACCACCGAGAAGCCGAAGGATCCCCCGCCGGCGGACGACGGCGCGAAGAAGGCCAAGGCCGAGAAGGCGGCGCACTGGCGGACGATCTACGGCGATGCCACCAAGGCCGGGATCGCCAAGGCCGACGCCGAGGCCCGCGCCCGCGACGCCGCCGTGCGGATGGGCGCGACGCCCGGCGCCTCGTCGGACACCTGGACGCCCGAGCAGTGGGCGGCCGCCGAGGAGTCCGTCCATCCGGTCTCCCAGCCCGAGGTCGCCGGCACGCTGCCCGAGGACGAGCCCGTGGCCGCCCCGGCCGCCGTCAAGATCCCGGAGACCGCCGATGCGTTCGCCGCGCTCGGGGAGACCGACCAGGTCGCCGTCCTCGAGGAGATGCTGCGGACCCGCGTCCTGACGAAGGCGCCGAGCAAGAAGGCGTCCGAGGTCTCCCCCGCGATGCGGGCTGCCTGGTTTGACTCCCTGATCAAGGCCCCGCTGAAGGAGGTGAAGTAGCCATGAAGCGCATCCTCCACCTCGGCGATCTGCACCTGAGCGAGACCGCGACGATCGCGGGGGCCGTCGTCCTGGACCCCTCCGGCATGAACCTGGCGCTCCTGGACACTGTCCAGGCCGTCCATGCCGTCGTCCGGGCGGCTCTTCCGCTGGACGGCGTGGTCATCGCCGGCGACCTGTTCGACCGCCCGCGGCCGACGCCGACGGAATTACGCGTCGGGACCTCCCTGCTGGAGTGGATCTGCGGCGCGGCCGGGATCCCGAACGTCCTGGTGATTCCCGGGAACCACGACGAGCCCCGGAGCACCTCCGAGGCCACGGCCTGCACGCCGGCGGGCTGGCACCCCCGGGTGCTCCTGGTCGAGGAGCCCCGGACCGTCGACTACGCCGGCCTGCGGATCGGCTGCCTGCCGTACCCCCGCCGGGCCGCCCTGCGGGAGAGCCTGCCGGCCGATGCCGTCGGCGACGCGACGGCGCTGCTGTCGTCGGCCCTCACGTCGATCGCCCTCGGCCTGCGGGCCTCCGGCGCCGAGGTCCTGCTGGCGCACGCCTCCATCGGCGGAGCGACGGTCGGGGCCCAGCCCCGGACCCTCGAGGGCGACATCGAGATCAGCCGGGACGCGCTGGACGTGTTCCCGGCGGTCCTGCTCGGGCACATCCACCAGCAGCAGATCATCCGGCAGTGCGGGTACTCCGGCTCCCCGACCGTCCAGGACTTCGGGGAAGAGGGCGAGCACAAGGGCGGGCTGCTGTGGACCATCGGCGACGGCGAGTTCCTCCGGTCGCCCGTCCAGGCCCCGGGCCGCACGTGGAAGACCATCGACCTGGGGGCGGCGATCTCCATGACCGAGCCCGACCTGGACCACCTGACGCCCGGGGGCGTGCACCGCATCCGGGGCGAGATGTCCCACGACATGCTGGCGGCCACCCGTCGCGACCTCGCCACTTCGCGCGCCGGCGGCGCGTTCGTCCAGGACGAGCTCCGGCTGCTCTGCGAGGACCGGGTCCGCGACCGCGAGATGGGGCAGACCGGGCTGGACGACGCCGAACTGGTCCGCCGGGCGCTCGCGTCGCGCCAGGTCCCCGAGGGAGATCACGGTCGGCTGGTGGAGCTGCACAGCCACGTGCAGCAGGGGGTGTGACGATGCTGCTGCAGAGCGCGAAGGCGCGCAACTTCATGAGCTACGGCGCCTTGGACCTCGACTTCTGGGGCATCCTGAGCGCGATCATCACCGGCCAGAACGGGGCCGGGAAGTCCACCCTGCTGGACCTCGTGTCCTGGGTGATCTGGGGGCAGACCCGGGCCGGCACGGACGACGTGGTCCGCCTCGGCCAGTCCGACTGCTCCGGCGAGGTCGTGGCCCGCATCAACGGGCAGGCCTACCGGTTCGCCCGGACGCGGAAGCTGAACGGCCGCGGGTCCTCCACCCTGGACTTCGAGACCGAGGACGTCTTGCAGCCGTCGGGCTGGCGGGCACTCGACGGCGCCAACATCCGGGACACCGAGGCGCGCATCGAGGCGCTCGTGGGCCCCTTCGACCTCGCCTGCGCCACGTGGCTGTCCCGCCAGGGCCAGGCCGACCAGTTCGCCCGCGCCACCCCCGGGGAGCGCCGGCAGGTCCTGTCCCGGCTGCTCCGCCTGGACCGGTTCGCCGGCCTGCGCACCGCGGCACTGGAGTTGTCCAGGAAGGAGACCGCGAAGGCCGAGGCGAAGGCGGCGGCGGGCGCCCCCCTGGTCGACCTCGTGGGTACGCTGGCGGATCGGCGGACGGCCCGGGACGCGGCGACGGAGGAATGCGGTGCCGCCCGGGCCGCCGAGTCCCAGGCGGAGCAGGCCGTGAAGGCCGCGACCGACCGGCTCGCCGAGTTGGCCGCCGTCCACACCACGATCCGGGACGCCCGGTCCCGGTACGCCGCGAAGGCCGACGAGGTCCGGGCCGCCGAGGGGCGCCGGGCCGCCCGGGACCGCGAGCTGACGGACGCCCGGGACCTGGTCGAGGCGCTGGAGATGGCCGACGGGTCCTGGACGAACTGGGACGACGGCCTCCTGACGCAGTCCCGGGGCGTCGAGCGGACCGCGACCACCGATATGGAGAGCGTCCAGGCTCGGGGCGAGGCCGCCCGGGACGCCCTCGAGGCCGCGAACGGGCGGGTGCGAGACGCCGAGCAGGCCGTCCGGGACGCCAACGCCCGGGCCGCGGACCTGTGGCGGGACCAGGTCGCAGCCGCGACCCGGAAGGTCCACGAGGCGGAGACCGCCGAGACGCTGGCCCGCCAGTCCACGCTGGACACCGGCCGCGCGGTCGCTGACGCCGAGGCGCAGCACCGTACCGCGTGGCAGACGCGCCGTGGCGAGGCCGTGGACGCCGTCCGTGTCGCGGAGCGCCAGCTCGCGGACGCCCAAGCGAAGGTCCGCGAGGCCACCGACGCGATCGATCGGGCGACACGAGACGCCGCGGACCGCTGGCGCAACGCGGTGGTCCAGGCGGACGGCGCCATGGTCCGCGCCGAGGCCGCGAAGAACCTCGCTGCCCAGGCACTCGCGGACGCCCGCCGGGACGCCGGACTGCTGGATGGGGTTCCCTGCGGGGGCCGGCCGGAGTTCACAGGCTGCCAGTTCCTGGCAAACGCCATCGCCCGCCGGGACTCGCTGCAGAACCTCGGGACCGCGAGCGACGCGGCGCACACCGCCCACTCCGAGGCGGCTCGGGACCGCGCGGCCTTGGGCAACGCCGCGCCCCCTCCTGCTGCGGATGTCCTGCACTCCCTGCAGTCCACCATCCAGTCTGCGAAGGACGCGGTGGACACCGCCGGCGAGGCAAAGGCTCGGGCCGAGGCCGCCCTGGACGCCCTCGGCCTGCAGGTCCCGCCGCTTCCCGCCGAGGTCCTTGATCCGTTGCAGTCCCGGGTGAAGGCCGCCCAGGACGGCCTCCTGATCGCGCGGCAGGATGTCGACGCGACGAAGCGCGGGGTCGCATTCCTGGGCGCCACGCCCCCGTCGGCCGACGCCGCCATCCTCGCCCCGCTTCAGGCCGCCGTGGACGCCGCCCGGGCCGAGTCCGCCCGGGCCGCCCAGGCCCGCCAGTCCCTCGCCGACCAGTACAGCGCAGCGAAGGGTCGCCAGGCGAGCGCCAGGGCGGAGGTCCAGCGCCTCGAGGCGAAGCGCGCCGCGGCCGAGGCGACGGTCCAGAAGATGAACGCGGCCCGGGCCACCGTCGGCGTCGCCGAGAAGGACGTCCTGACGCTCGCCGCCGAGGTCGCCCGGATCACCGCCGAGCGGGACGGCATGGCCGCCGCGTGCCGGTTCGACCGGGATCTCGCCCAGGAGGCGACCGCCGCAGAGGCCGAGCCCGCCGCCGCCCGGGCGTCGAAGGACGCCGCGGTGCGGGCGGTCGCCCAGGCCGAGGCCCAGGCCCGCGACGCCGGACGGCTCGTCGCCGAGGCCGAGAAGGCCGCGGCCGACCTGGCCGCGCTGGACGCGGAGATCGCCACCATCCGCGCCCGGGCCGCCGACTACGTGACGCTCGCCCAGGCGTACGCGGACATCCCCCAGCTCGTCGTCGAGACCGTGGTTCCCGACATCGAGGACCAGGCCAACCGCCTCCTGGCGCGGGTGTCGCAGACGGGGCTGTCCATCAGCATCCGGACGCAGCGGGTGCTGAAGAGCGAGAAGGACCGGCTGGCGGAGACCCTGGACCTCGTGGTCCGGGACGCAGTCGGCGAACGGCCGTACGAAACCCTGTCCGGGGGCGAGCGCTTCCGGGTGGACCTCGCACTGCGCTTCGCCCTGGCCGCGGTCCTGTCCGCCCGGGCCGGGGTCGCGCTGGAGACCCTGGTGGTCGACGAGGGGTTCGGCTCGCTGGACGCTCCCGGGATCGCCGCATTCACCAGCACGCTGTCGGTCATGGCCGAGATGGTCGGGCTCTGCCTGGTGATCAGCCACGTCCCGGAGATGGCGGACTCGCTGGCGCGCCGGTTGGTGGTCAGCAAGGGCGCGGACGGGTCCGTGGCCCGGTGGGTGGAGTAGCCGATGAATCGCTGCCTTCCTGCCGCCCGGGCTCCACACCCGGTGCGGCCGAAACCCTCGCCCGGCACGCAGCCCGATCGGTGCGCGTGGGGGTGGCAGCCACGGCTCCCGCAGTCGCCGGCGGAGTTGTGACACCCGGGCGGCGTGGCTGCCGTCGCCTGGGCCAGTGAGATGAACGCCCCGCGAGGGCGATGGAGGACACGGTGAATCGGAAGCGCGCACAGAAGATCGCCCGGGAGAAGCTGCCGCAGATCGAAGAGATCCAGGGCATGCGGAAGCGAATCGCCTATCTGGAGATGGCGGACCTGCTGCTGCGGGCCGTCGTGGACCGGGTCGGCGGGACCGTCCACCTGACGCCCGCGGACCTGCGGAACCCGCCGCGCATCCGAGCGGAGAAGACCGTTGATGGCGTGATGCTGTCGTCGGTGTACCTGCCGGCTTCGCTCCCCCGGGACGACCGCAGCCCGGAGTTGGGCCGCGAGCCTCCCGTCGGGCTTCCGGGCGAGACCCAGGACCAGGCCGACTGCGGGACCTGCGACGACTCCCCGACCTGCATCGAAGGCACCCGCGAGGCCGGGGCCGCATGCCCGCCTGCGCCCACGTCCTGCGCCGACTGCGCCGCCGACCACTGCGACACCTGCCCGGGCGGTCCGCTGAACCCCGACACCCCCATCGAGCAGGTCCGCGCCGAGCTGCGGGCCGCCGGCTATGACCCCGAGGCGGTCGGCCGACGCGGCGAGGAACTGGCGAAGGAACTGCTGGCGAAGCGGAAGGCCGCGAAGGCGAAGCATGCGTGCAAGGACTGCGACGCCAAGGGGCTGAACTGCGCGGAGTCGGCGTTCACCACGCGTCCGGACGGCTGCCCGGTCCCCACGAAGAAGAAGCCCCTGAGCGGGTACCAGAAGCGGAAGCTGAAGGCCGAGCGCGAGACCCAGGCCGCGAAGGCGAGGGCGTGATGGCAACCGTCTACGTGGGCACCGATCTGCTGGTTATCGGGGCGTCCCCGGACCAGGTCCGCGCCTGGCAGAACCGGTGTACGTACGCGAATCCGGAGTACGCCGAGGCCCGGCGGTCGGGTAGGCCGACACAGCCCAGCAGAGCAAATCCCGAGGGCATTCCGGAAAAGCTCCGGCTCTGGCGCCTCGCCGACGACGGCCTCGGCAACGAGGCGTTGACCCTCCCCCGCGGGCTGCTGGCGGAGGTTGAAGACCGCCTTCGGCCCCAGCTGCGGGACGCCCGGATCTGCCCGCCGATGACCGTGACGCTGGCCCCGACGTTCAAGCTCCGCCCCTACCAGCGCGCCGCCGTCTCGACCATCGAAGACGAGGAGCAGGGGGTCATCCAGGCGCCGACCGGGTCTGGGAAGACGGTCATCGGTCTCGGGATCATCGCGGCGATGAACACCCCCGCTCTGTTCCTGGTGCATCGCCAGGTTCTCGTCGATCAGACCGCGGCGAGCATGCGGGCGATGTTGGGGATCTCTCCGGGAGTCATTGGGAACGGGGTGTGCGTCGTCAAGGACGTGACGATCGCGATGGTCCAGTCCCTCTCGGCCATGAGTGCTCTAGCGCTCCGCGACCTGACGAGGCGTTTCGGCCTGGTGATCCTGGACGAGGCGCACCACTGCCCCGCCGATTCGTTCCGGTCCATGCTCGGCAGCTTCCCGGCCCGGTACCGGGTGGGCCTCACGGCTACCCCGACGCGCGCCGACGGCATGGAGCAGATGCTCTTTGACGTGATCGGCCCGATCGTTCACAGCATCAACGCCGACGTGATGATCGACCTCGGCTCCATCGTCCCCGCCGAAATCGTGCGCGTGCAGACCGGCTGGACGCCCCGGGCGATTCCGATGCAGAAGAAGTCTCCCTACCAGGCCCACCTCCTGAAGCAGGCGGGCCAGCAGGTCCGGGATTCCGTCGACCACACGAAGCTGATCGGGATGCTCGTCGAGGACCCGGAGCGCAACCAGTTCCTCGTCGACACGATCCTGGACATGCACAGCGGGCTGTCCCTGGTCCTGTCCAAGCGCGTCGGCCACGCCAAGGCGCTGGCTGCGGCGCTGAGCGGCCGGGGGCTGCGGGCTGAATTCCTGACCGGCGACATCCCGCAGCGGAAGCGGGTGGAGATCCTCGGGGCGCTGAAGGCCGGGACCCTCCCGGTTTTGGTGTCCACTCCCAGCCTCGTCGGCGAGGGATTCGACCTGCCGACGATCGACACCGTCTTCTGGACGGTGGCCGGCGGAAACAAGACCGAGACGACCCAAGTCCTCGGCCGCGTGCTTCGCCCCTCCAAGGGCAAGGTACGCGGCCGGATGGTGGATTTCAGGGACGACGGGGTGCCGCTCCTCCGCTACCACGGCGCGGAGCGGGACCGGGTGTACCGGACGTTCGAGAGGAAGGGCGGGGCCAGCGAGCTGCCGCTCGGGAGGACAGCATGACGAGTCGCGAGATCATTCATCGGCTGGCCCACGTGGCCGACCCGTTGGGGGACCTGGCCGCGCACCTAGCGGGGACTTCGTTCTGCCAGGACCCGGCCAGCACCCGGTTCCACCGCTGCTACGCGGGCGGGCTCGCCGACCACTGCCTGGGGGTGTTCCTTTACCTCCGGCGGCTGTCGTTCTGCGGGTTCCAGGCCGCCGACGCGGCGCCGCTGGCGCGCATCGCGCTGTGCCACGACCTCTGCAAGGTCGGGCGGTACCAGCAGACCGTGAAGTCGGAGAAGCGGAAGACCCAGGACGGTCAACGGTACGCCACCGACTACAACGGGAAGGTCATCTGGGATCCTGTCCCCGGCTTCGAATACGCCCCCGCGAAGGACTTGGTCCTGGGGCACGGCGACACGTCCTTGTTCCTGGCGATGCGCATCCTCGGCGACCTGGTCCCGGCCGAGGCCATGGCGATCCGCTTCCACATGGGCGCGTACGACGCCGCCCCGGGCGAGGGGCTCACCCGCCTTTCGGACGCCATGGCGCTGTCCCCGCTGGTCATCCTGACCCAGGCCGCGGAGCTCATGGACACGTACCAGGGCGAGGACGCGAAGACCCTGGCACGTACGGCCGAGGTCGAACTGATGGACGCCGGGATCCTCCCGGACCTGGAGGTGTAGGGCTATGAGCGAGAACACCATGACCATCGAGACCGGGGGGCACAGCGTGACGCTGCGCGAGGGCGACATGGAGCGCGCCGCGGAGCGCATCGCCGAGATCATCACGGGCGCCACCCCCACCACGTACCTGTTCGAGGAGTGCGACTTCACCGGCGCCGGCTACAAGATCCGCGGGTCCGGGTCTGACCGCTACGTCATGGAGTTCCAGGGCCAGGGGCCCCGGTGCTTCCTGGCCTCATTCGCCGACGGCGAGCCCGCCGGAAAGCCGGTGGCCGGGCCGTGGAAGATCGACGTCCTGCGGTTCGCCGAGAACGGCGTCGCCGTGGGACCCGACGGCCTTCCCGCGGGCGAGTTCGATCCGACGACCTACCAGCTCCTGGACATCCACGACAAGGCGCTCGACGCCAAGGTCACCGTCGTCAACGTCCTGGGCCTCGGCGGCGACGCCCGCCCGGTCTGCAAGGTCGTGGTCGAGATGGCGGTGCGCCGGGGCGGCGGCGGGATGATCCGCGAGCTGACCGGCGACCCCATCGAGGACGCCGAGATCCTGGACGAGGACCTGTACCTGGCCGCCGGCAACATGGGCGGCCTTCGCGGGACCCTGTACCTGCTCCGCCCCGCGGGCGCCCAGCAGGGCGAGCTCCCCCTGGCCACCGGGCCCGGCGCGGCCCCCGAGGGCGCCAAAGAGAAGACCATCCGCCGCGGGACCCGCAAGGCCGTGAACGCCCTGGCCAACGCCATCAGCGCCACCGACCGCAGCGGGGCGACGGTGGACCTGGCGAAGGCGCGGGCTGAGTTCGAGGCCGACCAGGAGCTGCACCTGCGGACCTGGGAAGGCGCCGGCGTGGTCAAGGTCCTCCGCGGCTTCGACCTCCTCTACGTGCTGCGGATGCCCGATGCCGCCCCGGAGGTCGCCGCCGCCGAGCCCCAGGGCATCCCCTCGGACGCGACCTGCGCGACCTGCGGCACGTTCACCCCGGACGACGGCGAGAACGGCACCTGCACGTGCGGCGGCGGTGCCGCGGACACGAAGCCGACCGGGAAGGCCTGCGTCTGCTGGACCGACCCGAAGGCCGAGCCGACGGTGGAGGCGTAGGCCATGAGAACGCCCGCCGCCTCGATCCCGTGCACGCAGGAGGCTGTCCCGGCAGACCCGCAGCGCATCGCGCACGACAGGTCCGGGGTTGCCCTGCGACACGAGGTTGAGGCGGCGGGTCGTCACCTCGAGGAGCAGCACCCGTGCACGCACGCCCGGTGGGGCGGTCACCTGATGGGCGCGCGCCCGGTCCTGGACTGCCGGTCGGGCCAGCGGTTGCGCCTGTGCCCGGTGTCGCCTGCGGACGCGGCGCGCTGCTGCCGCAACGGGTTCCAGGCGCGGGTCCGGATGGTGTGCGGGAAGGACCTGGCCGCGAGCCAGGGGGAGGAGTAGGGCGATGGAGACACTTTTGCAAACTCTGGGAACAGTGGCCGACGGCATGCGGGATCTTGGCGACTGCTTGAACCGACTGTCGCCTGAAGACCTTGCGCACGCCCTCGACCGACTGCGACTCGCCGCTTCAACCAGCCCGAGGCTGCTGAAGTTGACCTGCCAGGACGGACGCCCCGTCTTTCTGGCGCCCCGGTCGATCCTCCGGGTGCAGCCGTGCCCTAAGTTCCCCGGAGCGGTGCCGGGGTGTTGGGTCTCCCAAGCCAGAACCGAGGACGACACGTGGCGCGTCCTGGAGACCGCAGACCAGGTCCTGACCGCGATGGAGGCCCAGGTGGTCGACGTGGCCCAGGCCGCAAAGGACGAGGAGTAGAACCATGCCCGCCATGACCAAGACCCCGTTCAAGAGCCGGCCGCCCTCGCCGCCCTGGGCGTGCGTGTCGGCGCCCCCTACTTCAAACGTTCGCACTCGGACGACGAGACGGTCTTCCCGGTGTACCGCCGCGCCGACGTGCTGCGGGTCCTGGAGGCCGTCCGCCCCGACGGGTGGCGGGAGCTGGCGAAGCGGGTGCGGGGCATGATGGCGAGGGGGCGGCGGAGCGTGCAGTCGTGATCGGCGCGTACTACAACGAGCACGATCCCTTCGCTGCGGCGTGGCTGCGTGGTCTGGTGCGCGAGGGACTGATTGCCGCCGGGGACGTTGACGAACGGAGCATCACGGATGTCACAGTTGACGATGTTCGAGGATACGCCCAAGCCCATTTCTTCGCCGGGATCGGCGGCTGGTCCTACGCCCTCCGACTCGCGAAATGGCCCGACGACCGGCCCGTCTGGACCGGTTCCTGTCCCTGCCAGCCCTTCAGCGTGGCGGGCGCGGGCGCGGGCGAAGACGACCCCCGGCACCTCTGGCCCGAGTTCTTTCGCCTCATCAGGGACGGACGACCTGCAACGGTCTTTGGCGAGCAGGTTGCGAGCGCGGATGGGCGCCTTTGGCTCGCCGGAGTACGTGCTGACCTGGCGGGAGTGGGATATCGGTTCGGGGCCGCCGATCTGTGCGCTGCGGGCATTGGGGCGCCGCACATCCGACAGCGGCTCTACTGGGTGGCCGACAGCGCGAGCCGAGGACTCGGAATCGACGGGGGCGCACCGGGGCGCACCGGACACATTGACGAGTGCCGCGAGGTTGGTCGGATGGCCAACGCCCGCAGTTACGAATGCGGAACGAGGCGGGATGCTGGAACGAACGCAGGGCGCGCGTCGGAACCTACAGGACTTCGCCCTGACGGCGGGATGGTTGACCCCGACAGTCTCGGAAGCGGACCGGGGCAGAATGCCGAACGACGGGAAGCGGGGTGCGGGGCTGATAGAAGCCATGACCGGCTGGGCGACCCCTGCGGCGCGGGACTGGAGGAGCGATTCGGGGTCGGAGGAATGGGTCAAGTCGCGGACCGCTCGATCGAAGGGCAACCCGCTGTCCTTCCAGGTTCTTGCTGTAGCCGGCTGGGCGACGCCGAACGCGACGGACTGCGAAGCGGCGGTCGGGCCGAGCCAAACGAGCCTGACAAACCAGGTCACTGGGCGCTATCAGGCGCCGTCCTATGCGCAGACGGCAAGCCCCGTCGTGTACCGCTTGAACCCGCTTTTTCCCCTCTGGTTGATGGGCTTTCCGCCGAGCGCGTGGGCGTTCTGCGCGGAGCCGGAAACGCCATTGTTCCCCCGCTCGCTGCCGAATTTGTAGGGGCGTACATGGATCTGCTGGGAAACGCGGTGTGTCCGGACGTTGCTGAGGCCGTGGTCCGGACCACGATGGAGGTCGCATGAACGCCCAGATGGACCTCTTCGGCGTCCCCGCGGTGGCAGCGCCCGCCCCCAGGCCAGCGGCCAACCAGCCGCCAGCCGCCCCGCTCGACCCTGTCCTGAAGTGGGCGGGCGGCAAGCGGTGGCTGGTCCCGACCCTGCGCGACCTCTACGCCCCGCACCGGGATTGCCGGCTGGTCGAGCCCTTCGTGGGCGGAATGGCTGTGGCCCTGGGGTTGCAGCCGTCGCGGGCCCTGCTGAACGACGCGAACCCGTACCTCGTCGGGCTGTACCGCCACATGGCGTTGGGCTTCACGGTCCCCGGCGCGGTCCCGCTCCTGAACGACGCCACGACCTACTACGCCAACCGGGAGCGGTTCAACGCCCTGCGCTTGCAGACGGGCGTGTCGGCGGAAGCGGCGGGGCTGTTCTACTACCTGAACCGGACCGGCTTCAACGGGCTGTGCCGCTTCAACCGGAGCGGCGGGTACAACGTGCCGTTCGGGAAGTACGCCAGCATCAACTACCGCCGCGACTTCACGGCCTACGCGCCGGTCCTGTCGCGGTGGGAGATCGTGTGCGGCGACTTCTCTGCGGTCCCGGTTTTGCCCGGCGACTACCTGTACGCGGACCCGCCCTACGACGGCACGTTCACCGACTACGCCGCCGGGGGATTCGACTGGTGCGCACAGGAGCGCCTCGCGGCCTGGCTCGCCCGCCATGACGGTCCGGTGGTCACGTCCAACGCGGCGACGCCCCGGATCCTGGCGCTGTACGAGGGGCTCGGGTTCGCGATCCAGACGGTGCAGGCGCCGCGACGGATCTCTTGCGATGGGGACCGCGAGGCTGTGGGCGAAATGCTGGCCACTCGCGGGACCGGAGCGCTGTGAAGCGGGGAAACCCGCGGGAGGATGGGGATGAAAGACGACTGCGCCAACGCCTGCGGGAGCGGCTCGCCCGTGCGTCAGTACGGGATCCTGTTCTACTGCGACGACTGCATCGCACGGCTCGAGGCTGCGGATCGGCTGTCCCGGCTGCGGTCGCTGGACGACGCCAGGACCGAGAGCCATCGCGCGCACTTGCGGACGGTCGCGAGTTCGCAGGCGCACTACAACCCGGAGTGCGAGCATTGCGACCAGACCAACGACGACTGCCCGGACGTGCCGGTGTGGAAGTGCCTCGCCCAGGCGCGGGCGGTGCGCCGGATGGGCTGGCAGGACGTGTCGGTCTGCCTGCGCGCGAGGATGGGCGCGCAGTACGACGAAGAGACGGCCCGGAACGTGGTTGAGGAGTGCGAGGCGGAGGTGTCCCATGCCTGACCTCTGCCAGACCTGCAACGGCACCGGCGAGATCGTCGGCTGCTGTGACGACCTGTGCCACGGGCTCGGCGAGTGCATCCACGGGGACATGGTCGTGTGCCCGGAGTGCCACGGGGACGACTCGGACGACGGGATCGGCGACGACTACGACGACGGGGACGACTTCGACGACGACCCCCTGGGCCGGCCCGGGTTCCTGGAGTTCCTCGGCCCGACCTGCCGAGTGTGCGGCTGCGACGACATGCACGCGTGCGTGGTTCGCCGCGTGCCCTGCCACTGGGTCGAGGACGACCTGTGCAGCGCCTGCGCCGGGATGAACAAAGGGGCGCGCCGGCGGCGCCGCCGGGCCGAGAACCGGGCCAGGAAGGCGCGGGTCCGCGAGCTGCATCGGCGAGGCCAGCGCTCCGGCGGGAGGTACTGAGCCATGAGCATGCTCGCGCTGACGTTCTGGCGTCCGTGGCCGTCGATCATCCAGGGACCGACCGGGCCGAACCCGGAGCGCATCCCGCAGAAGCTGCTGGAGAACCGCGGGTGGCCGCTGCCCGCCTGGGCGATCGGAGTGGACGTCGCCATGCACGCCGGGCTGACGACGGACCGGGAGTCCCTGGCCATGATGGTCCGGGCGGGCTACCTGCTCCCGGACACCCCGCAGCCTACGGGCGTGGTGGGCGTGTTCCAGTTCACCGCGTGCGTCCCGCCCCTCCGGGTCCGCCAGTTCTGTCCGCCCGGCCAGGCCGACTGGTGGTGGATGGGCAACCTCGAGCGCCCGTCCGGCGGGGACCCGCACGCCTGGATGATGGATCGCGCGCGCTCGCTCGCGACCCCGGTCCCGTGCAAGGGGGCGCAGGGGTTCTGGCGACTGCCGCCGGAAGTCGAGGCCCTGGTCCGGGCCCAGCTCGGGGAGGTGGCCGGTGGCGAATGAACCGGCAGGATTTCGTGCGGAAGGCGTAACAGAAAGGAGTCGACCATGGAGCATCCCTGTAACCGATCCCATCCCAACGGCCTGGGCTGGCACGAGTGCGGCGACAGCGACACGCCCCGATGCGAGCCCGAGTGGGCGCGGGCGTGTCCCGGATTCGTCCGTCGTCCCGGACCGTTCTGCAAGCACCTGGCGTGGAGCGATAACGGCGTGCATCCGTGCAAGCATCCTGAGGCGGGAGTGGGGTACTTCTGCTTTGTGCAGGGGTTCAACGCGGGTTCGTGCACGCGGATGGAGCCGAGGTACTACGACGAGACGGGCGAGCCGAACCGTGCGGCGTACGACGAGGCTGTCTCTGGCACGGCCTTCGTGTGCGTGACGCTCGCTCGCCTTCAGCGCGATCGCGACGAAGCCCTGGCGGTCCTGGCGACGCTGGAACGGATGATTCTGGACCGCGGCGACGGGACGTATTTGTTGCATCGCGTCAATCCGGACAACCCGGCAGACGACAGGTACCCCACCGCCCGCGAGGCAATCGAAGCCTGGGGCAAGGCGCATCCGGAGGAAGGGCGATGAGGTATCTGATTCCGTTTCTGTTCCTGTTCGGCGCGTGCGACGGCGTTACGCGCGTGCCGCCGCGAGACTTCAAGAAGGTGGGAGTCGATGGCTACTACACCAGCCTGAAGTACGTCCAGATGCCGGACGGGCGGCCGTGCGTTGTCGCCCTTGGGCACAGCAAGGGCGGGGTGTCCTGCGATTGGAATTGGAAGCCGGGGGTGGAGCGATGACCCACACCATCACCATCGAATCGCCCTACTGCGAATCCACCGCCGGTGTGTGCGCGTACCTCGACAACGCGACCGGCGAGTGTTGGGGCGTCGAAGGGTCCGCGGAGATGGGCGCGGGCGTGCAGACCGTGGACTACGGCCAGGGGATGATCCCGCGGTACGGCCGGCACGTCGAATGCCCGTTCGGGACGGCGTGCGTCGTGTGGACGGGGCGGAAGACGAAGAAGGGGGAGGGGGAGGGATGAACGTCTGTAACGAGTGCGACCGGGCGGCATGTACGCTCCGGGGCGCCAACATCGAATCGTGCAAGATCAAGGCCCGCGCGGGTGCCATGGACAGGAGTCACGCGGTCATCCCCGCGGGTGAGATCGTCCGCCTGACCGCCGCCCTTGCCACTGAACGTACGGCGCGGGAGAAGGCGGAGGGGGAGCGGGACGAAGCGGTGCGGGCGTGCCGGGCTTGGTCGGAGTCTGAGGCGTCCGCAGTCCGGGGCCTGTCCACCCTCCGTACCCAGGTCGCGGACCTGACGCGCAAGCGGGACAACCTCCTGGCGTGCCTGGAGGCGCACGGTCAGGTCGCGGTGGAGCAGGAAAGGGCCGTAATCCGGGCCGAGGATGAGGCTGTTGCCCTCCGCGCCCAGGTCGCCTCCCTGACTGTGGAACGGGACCGGATGCGCAACCGCTGGCAGCAGGCAATGACGCTGCGGATGCACCTGGAACGCACGCACGGGGGCTGGACGAGCGTGTGGCCTGACAATCGGCGGACGTGGGAGGACGGTGACACGCCCGAGGCCGCGTTTGATGCGGCGGTGGCGCGGGAGGCGGGGTAATGGCTAACGACAACGACTGGAACAATGCACCGAGCCGAAGATGTGAGTGCGTGGGTGCGCCGCGGTGCGCGGCCGCGGTGCAGGACGCCCTCTGCGCACGGGCGGCGGCGGATGACCTGCGGGAGCGGTTGACGAAGGTTGCCGCGATCCTGAGCGAGCCCTTTGCGGCACGCGATCCGATCTGGGATGTCCAGGTCAACCGCATGGAGATCATCATCGTGCGCGCCCTCGCGGCGTGCGGGGACGTGCCCCGACCCAAGGCCACCAACCAGGAGGACGATCGATGAAGACCGTACACGGGCAGTGCATCGTCCTCAATTGGGAGGACACCCCGGACGCCTACCACGTCCGCGGGCACGTCACCGAGGAAGAGTTCTATGCCGATGTCGAGCGCGCTACGGACATCACGCGCGGCGACTTCGATGCTGGAGTCATGCATCAGAAGTGGTCGCCCGTCTTGCACGCCTACGCCCGATGGACCGTGGGCAACGGATGGGATGGCCCCTCGTCGTTTTTCGAGGACCTGCCGGTCAAGGGCAAGGGGGGCTGCTTCCCTGTCACGATGATCATGTCCGATGCGCAGTGGCGCAGTATCGAGACGTGGCGTGGTGCAAAGCTGGCGAAGCCCCCGACCCAGGCCACCAATGCGCCCACGGACGGGGAAAGCGCCACCTACCACAGAGCGGTTGCAAGCGCTGCCGCGGCCCTTGCGTCGAACGCGGCCGACCCTGAGACGCGGGGCGCGCTTTTGGCGGTGGCGACGGACGCCAAACTGGGCTGCGGCGACTCCTGCAACCCGTGTCAGCACCCGGACCCGTGCCCGCCGCCGTGTCCTCACATGCATGGCCGCTGCAAGTGGCCGGGATACCGGGAGGCGCGGCCCTGCAAGCACTGTCAGCACGAGGACAATCTGTACCTCGCGTCGGTGCCGCAACACGCGCCCACGGACGGGGCGCAGGACGGGGAGGGGTAGGATGGGTAATAATAGTGACAGGATTCCGCGCACTCCGCTGCCCACTGAGTACGACGGCGTGCCGATGTGCGACCAGGAGCGGTGCGAGAACTACGACGGAAAGCGGTGCGTGATTCTCGGGATGCGCCCTGACGCGGTGTGCAAGCCCGCCGTGTCCGCGATGGCCGCTCGGATCACGCGCATGGAAAAGGAACATGGCGGGATGTATCGCCGATTCTCGGACATCCTGCACGCCGCCGACCGCTTGCGGGGCGTCTTGGACATCCAGTACCACCTCACGGACTGGACACCGGAAATGATGACCCTGGCGCTTGACGCCATGGCGTCCAAGTTTCGCAAGTCCGAAGACGAGCGGGTGGCGGCGAACGGCGATGTGGACCGGATGCAGGACGAACGGCAGTCCCTCGCCCTCGCCCTGACCGGAAACGCAGACGCGCCCCACGAGGCGGTCCTGGAGGCGGCCAAGGCGGGGCGCGAGGCGAAGCGGAACGTAAATGCGGCTGGTGTCGCGGCTCTTGTACGCGCCGCGCGCCAGTATCGAGACGCAGTGAACGAGCGGGACTGTGATTTTCGAGCCTGTGGGGTGGGAGACAACCGAAAGTCGAATGTGTTTTTGAACAGGCTTGCGAATCGGGCGATGGAGGTGGACTTCGCGTTTTGCGCTGGCCGGGGCGTGCTTGCTGACGAGGGGTACGCCGTCCGCTCGGCCCTCAACCTTCCCCCCGACGCCACCCCGGACGAGGTCATGGAAGCGGCCAAGGCCGGGCGGGAGGCGGTGGAGCGAACCGCCCCCATTCTTGCCGAGCGCGCCCGCCAGGATGTCAAGTGGGGCGTGCAGGACCATCACCCGGCCGTGTGGGCGCTGATTCTCGGGGAAGAGGTCGGGGAAGTTGCAGAGGTCGTGCGGGTCGCGGTCAAGCGCGGAACCGGCACGTTCAACCCGATGATCCGGTCGGCCTTGAAAGACCTTGTTGACGCGGGACGGAACTGCAAGACGGTCCTTGAAATGGGCCCGGCGTTCCGCGCTCCGGACCTGCTCCGCGCCGGCCCCGCGACCATGGACCGCTACCTGGCCGAGATGGCGCAGTGCGCCGCGGTCGGAGTGGCGGCCGTCGAATGCGCGAACCGCGCCGCGATGGAAGCCAGCAAGGAGGCCGACCGTGGCTGAGCGATTCGACCCGGACGGTGCCCCGAAGCGGCGGGCGAAGAAGTGCGAGGTTCGGTGCGGGGAGTGTGCGCGGTTCCTGAGGGGTGGGAAGTGGTGCAGCCGCTACGCGCAGCGTGCCGACTGCTTCGGCTGCTACCACACCGCACTCGGGCGCGATGACGTGGACTGGAAACCGGGCGAGCCCCTGTTCCGTGGTTGCGACGGCCCCGCTTGGACGCGCGGACAGTGCGTGCCGGAAGGTCCGATGCGCGACGAAACCCTACTGTGCCGCGCCGACGACTTCGCCGGGGAGTGCAAGTGGTTTGGGAAGAAGGAGGCCGACCGTGGAAACGACTGACGCACTGGGCCCGGAGCAGATCGCGGAGCTGAGCGAGTTGGAAGCGCGGGCGACGAGGGGGCCGTGGCGCTACATCGCCGCCCTTCGTAACGCCGCCCCCACTCTGATGTCCATGCAGGGGAGGATCGTGGAGTTGGAATCCGCCCACGACGCCCTCTTGCACGCGCCCCACAGCGAGGCGTGTTGCTGCCCCTCGTGCGAGGGGATGCGGGAGTGCCAGGGACGGATCGTGGAGTTGGAGGGGGAGCTGCGGGCGTGCCGGCGGCGGGAGGCGGTGCTGAGCCTGGGGGTCAACGCCGTTCCGACCGGGGACGGGTGGCGACTCGATTGGGATGCTGCCGACCGCGAGATCATCGAAGCGATGGACGATTGGCGAGATGCCATCGGAGAGGATCAGAACGACTTCCTTGACGTGCCCGCCGCCCTCAATGCCGCTGCCGACGCCCTCGAAGCCGCCGGGCGGTTGGAGGACGCCAATGTCTGACCGCGTGAAGACCGACCGTGACCACTGCCCGCTCTGCACCCTGCCCGCGGACCGCTGCCCCGGACACGCGCAGTCCGTGGTGTTCGCCGCGCTCCGGAAGCGGGACGAACTGATCGCAGGGTTGGAAGCGGAACTGGACGCCGCGCGCCGCTTCCTCAAGTCCGCCTGTGCGCCGGGGCGCGCGTTTACGATTTACGAGGACGACGGCACCCAGGTCCACATCTGCCGCCGTGGCGTGATCGCGTCCGGGGCGACGATGGAGGAGGCGGATCGGGCTTGGGACGCGAAGATGGAGGATGGCGATGCGTGAACGACCGATCATCATGTCCGGGGAGTCCGTGCGGGCGATCCTGGACGGCAGGAAGACGCAGACGCGGCGGGTGGTCTGGCCGCAGCCCGAATTTGCGCAGGTACACAAGTGGAATAGCGTGGTCGTGCGCGACTGCGAATCCCGAGGGTGGGTTTGGAAGCAGCATGATTTCGGCGATGGTGACGCCGCCAACGCTAACCCCGGACACGAAATGCTGCAACTGTGCCCCTACGGCGCCCCGGGCGATCGGCTGTGGGTCAAGGAGACGTTCACCGAAGCGCACCCGTGTCAGATCGCGTCGGGTCGCTACTCAATCCCGGGCCGCGCCGGCATCCCGGGGAATCAAACGAGGCTCGGAGGATGCGAGGTTCGGTATCGAGTCGTCTACCGCGCAGACGGCGAAATCCCGCCCATTTGGCGCCCCACGTCCCCGGAAGCGCCGTACTTCACCACCAACCCAGATGAAGCGCGTCCCAGCAACGTGAAGCTCTGGCCGCGAGGCGAGGGGTTCCCCTGGTTCCCTTCCGTCCACATGCGTCGCGACCTGTCCCGCCTGGCCTTGGAGGTCGCCGAGGTCCGCGTCCAGCGCCTCCAGGACATCACCGAAGAGGACGCGCGGGCGGAGGGGGTGCCGGAAGAGGCGCTCGTGATCAAGGGGGCGCTCAAGATCGGCGACGAGAATCCGAAGCCGAGCGAGACTCACGTATTCAGCCCGACCTACAAGTTCGCCATCCTATGGAACCGCATCAACGCCGCCCGCGGCTTCCCCTGGGCGAGCAACCCGTGGGTGTGGGCGGTGACGTTTCGGAGGGTCGGCGATGCGTGACCCCACCCCCACCGTCTACGTCCTGCACTGGCACGACCCCGAGGCCCCGGGCATGGTCCGCACCGAGGTCTACACCGACCACGCCGAGGCCTGGCGGTGCAACGACGGCCTCCCGGCGTGGGCGGATGACTACCGCGCGCACTCGGGGATGACCATGCGCCTGGCGCCCGACCCCCGGGACGGTGCCGCGTCCGTCGCCCCGGAGCCGGGCTTCTGGTGCACCTGGTCCCCGGCGGCGTTGGCGAAGCGGCGGGCGGCGATGGGGGAGGGGACCACTCCATGAGCACGCAGTGGATCATCGCCCGCGGCGCGACCGTCCAGTTCGCGTACCCGGATGTCTCGCGTCGGGCCCGGGGCTCGCTTGCGTGGATGTTCCCCCTGATGGACCAGTACGGCGAGATCCTGTGGACGCCGCGCCCCGACGCGTCGAAGAAGAACCACCTGGTGCGGCTGGACTCCGGCCGGATCGTGAACGCTTGCCCCGGCGATCTTCGGGTCGTGCAGGGGCGGCAGGGGAGGCTGCTGTGAACGAGGGCACGCCGGTCTGCATCGTGGTCCGCGAGGGCGAGGGGTGGGTGATCCGGCTCGGGACCGTCGCCGAGTCCCGCGGGCCCGGCGCCTGGGTCGGCGTCCGTGACGCCCGGGGCGGGAAGCTGCGCCTGTGCCAGCCGGCCGCCGTGAAGCGGTCGCTGGACGAGGCGGAGCGCCTGGTCGAGAGCCTGAACGGCGCACTGGACGGCCGCGCGTTCGAGGGAGTCTAGGGGATGACCACCCGCAAGCATCACCGCTGCCCGTGCTGCGGGCACGCACTGCCGGAAGGCGCTACACTCGCCGTCGTTGTCCTCGAGCGCGGAGAGGACATCGCCCCGGTGCAGCGGTTGCAGGCGGCCAGGGAGGAGGTTCCGTGCGAGGAAAGAGGGGAGAGCGACATGGGCCAGATCACGGTGTTTCCGGGGGCAGCGCCCCCGTCCAGATCCGGGTCGCGAAGTGGGGCACCCGCAACGGGCGCCCGCGATGGGGCGTGGTCCTCTCGGGAGACAGCATCCCGGGCGGCCGGCGCTTTGTCGAGGCTCCGACAGAAACCGACGCCGAAGCGCTCGCGGGGCGGCTGATCGTCGATATCCAGGCGGGGGCGCTCCTGGACACGGAGTCGGGGCCGACGCCGACCCGGCTGGGCCCGCTCCTGGAGGCCTGGCGCCTGGAACGAGCGGAGGACACGAGGCTGGCATCATGCACGCAGGCCAACTATCGGCGGGCGACCCGGGCCTTGGCGAGAGTCCTGGGCGAGGCGCCACTCTACACCCTGTCCCGGGCGACGATGATCCGCTACGTCCAGGACCGGCGGCGGACCGTGAAGCCGCCCACCATCGCCCACGAAGTGCAGATCCTGGGGATGGTGCTGTCCTGGGCGCGCCGGCGGGGATGGTGGCAGGGGCAGGACCCGGCGGAACTGCTGCGGGACCTGGGCATCGGGTCGGGGACCTCGAGGCGAGCGCTGTCCCACGAGGAAACGGACGCGCTCCGGGCCACGCCCATGAGCGACGTGTTCCGGCTCGGGTTCGAGGCCTGCCTGTCCGCCGGGCTGCGGATCGGGGAGGCCATCACAAGGCGGTGGCAGGACTGGGATCGGACCCTCGGGATGCTGACCATCGGGGACGTGCCCGAGATCGGCTACCGCCCCAAGGGCCGGCGGGCGCGAGCGGTGCCTCTGACCGCGGGCCTGTCGCGGCTGCTGACCGAGGCATGGATGCGGGCGGGCCAGCCGAAGACGGGGTGGATCCTGCGGACGGTCGGCGGCGAGCGGTTCTGCGGACCGGACCGCTTCGAGGTGCAGATGGCGCAGGCGTGCCGAACGGCGGGCGTCGACCACGCTCCCGTCCACGCGCTGCGGCACACCTACGGGTCCCGCCTCATCGAGGCTGGTGTGGACCTGGTCACGGTGTCCCGGATCCTGGGGCACGCGAACACGAAGATCACGGAAGGCAGGTACATCCACGTCTTCCAGCACCAGCTCTCGGCTGCGGCCGGGAGGCTGGACGCGCTGGAGGCGGCGCGCGAGGCTGCAACCAACGCTGCGACGTCGCGCCGGGCCTGACGTGGAACCGGCCGATTTGAAAAGTGAAAGTCGGGGAGACGGGATTCGAACCCGAAACCCCATCGATCTAGGGTAATCGCGAACTTGGCCGCCTGCAACCGCAACCGGATCGGGGAGGTACTTGGAATCGTTGGGGGGATCGGGTGCGCTTTTCGAGGCACGCGGCGCCAGGCCTGGACCTCCGGCGCCGATCATGATCTTTGTCAGTCTCTCCACCGACTTCCACGTGCTTGCGAAAAAAGTCTTGACTCTCCCCGCAACGATGGTAGAATGGGTCATCGGGTTGAGGCGGGGGCCTCGGGCCTGGGGTGAAAAACGGGGAGACAAGAAGATGAACAGCAGCTTCAACGTGGTCAACGGCGTGGTGATGTTCGACTCGCACATGCTGGTCCGGTTCCCGACGCACGAGGCGGCGGTTGCGTTCGTGGACGCGGACCTGCCCCAGGACGAGATCGAAGGGCTTGGTCAGGACGAGTGTGAGGCCGAGGTCTGGGACGACACCCGGTCCGCCCTGCTGCGCGCGGTCCGCTTGGGCCAGGCCGAAGCGCTGGGCGGGCTGTTCGCCTGCGGACTCCGGATCACGGCGGACGATATCGGCACCGTCGAGTCCCTGACCGACCTGTTCAGCGCGCTGAAGGCCGGGGCCATGGAGATCACGGACGACCTGCCGACGTTCGGCGGCGCGGACGTGGTCGAAACGGGCGAGGTGTGGAGCTGGGACGCGACGCGCAAAATCGTCGGGACGTGCGCGGATGATCTGGCGCTCGTGGAGCGGGACGACGTTCTCCCCGCCGGCTTCCGCGCCCATGACGGCGTGACCGAGTGGGCCGACTGCTCCGCGTGCGGCGCCCACCTGGACCCGGTCAACGACAGCGACGCGCTGGCCGAGTGGGACGGCGGCTGCTACAAGTGCGGCGCCCCGGCGGCGCGCGTGGGCCTGAGGGTGACCGCCGATCGCGGTGCAACCCGGGTCGTGGATCTCCTGGCAGAGGTCTGCGCCCTGGACCCGGATGCCAGCGACGGGACCGACGACCTGGGGATCATCGTCCGCCAGGCTCTCGCGGACGATCCGGACTGCGCGGCGCAGGACATCCTGGACATCGTGCGCGAGGCACGGCAGGACGCGGCGACTGAGGCCGCCCGCGCCGAGGCCGAGCGGGCAGAGGACCTTCGCCGGGGGTACTAGCCGACCCCCACCCGACTCCCGAGGCGACTCGGGGGCCGGAGGGAGGCCGGACCCATTTGAGCCCGGGAATCAGACCCCGGGCCGGGAGAAATGACGATGAACGACAGACCGGAGGTCTTGGGGCGGTGGATCTGCTACAGCGACGGGACACTAGCACTGGAGCTGGAGGCGACAGCGGACGTGGTGTTTTTGTCCGCGTCCTGCCGGTGCGACCGCTACACCCTTCGCGGTGTCCCGGCAAAGCGCGTCGATCTGCTCGTCCAACAGGGACTGGACCTCGATAGCGGCACCATCCTCGTCGAAGTCAGCCGCCGGCATGGGCGGTTCGACGGCGCGATTCGCGACCGCATTGCCATCCGGGACGGTGACGGGATCGTGTCGTACCGGCACGAGGAGCCCGTAACGGCGGCACAGCAGGCCCGGCGCATGGGCCTGATCCTGGGTGGGGACGCCGTATTCCCGCTTGGCGTCGACCGCCACGACGGTCCCGAGGGGCCGTCCGTCCGGATGCGCATCGGCGCAAGCGGATCGGAATGGTCCAAAGACTGGGGCGCGCTGCGCTGGTGTCCGTCCACCGACACGCAGATCGTCCGGGTCGTGCAGTGGCACGCAACGCGGTACTACCCGTTCCTGGATTTGGCGGATGTGGAGCGGGTTGCGACGGAGGCGCCCGCGTTTGTGCCGGCGGGCGCAACCCTCGCCGAGATCAATCGAGGCGTGTCCCGTCTGCTGTACGAGGCTGCGCGTCAGGCGGGTTGGCGAAAGCTGACCCTGCGAGAGCAGGATCGTGCGGGGCTCGTCGGACAGTGGCACCGCGATAACGAGGTCTTGGTCGCGCTCGCCGCGGCCAAGGGCGACGGCTTCGGCACTGTGTCGGGGTGCGGCGAGGCTACCCTGCGAGCCGCGCACTGCATTCCTGGTACTTCTCCCTGGCTACTGGACGCCGAGTAGCCGACCCCCACCTGAGCCCGTCACCCGATGCCGGTGGCGGGCCGGAGTGGAGGCCGGAAGGTAGGAGACACGATGCGCAGTTCCGCAGCAGCCACGCGCCGCACCCGCGCCGCAGAGTCCTTCGGGAACGCTGCCGAGTGCATCGGCGCCGTGGAACCCGGAATGTCCCTGTTCGCGATCACCCGCGGGCAGTGGAGTATGATTGATGCCATCCTGCACGTCCTGGACCAGGTCGGGGCCGCCCGCCTCACAATCTGGACCTGGACGATCGCCGAGTACGAGGTCCAGGTCTTGCAGCGCCTGATGCTCGATTCGCGGCTGACGGGCGCGACCCTGGTCATCGACCAGTCGGTCCGCGAAAAAAACCTGTCGCGCGCCACCGCTCACGATTGTAGCGTCGGGATTGTCCGCCAGTGGAAGGACATCTTCGGGCCCGACTCGGTCCGGTACGTCCGCTGCCACGCCAAGATCGCGACCATCGAATCCGCGTCGGGGCTACGGGTATTGTGCCGGGGGTCCATGAACCTGAATTTCAACCCGCGGTTCGAGCAGTTCGACTTGACCGAGGGCGGCCCGGACTTCGACCTGGTCCGCGAGATCGAAGCCGAGCTTCCGATCCTTCCGGACACGTGCACGAAAGAGGACGCCCACCGGGCCACACGGACCACGGAGGCGTTCGATGCGTCCACTCTGGAAATGTTCAGCGGGGTGAAGGTATGGGCAAAGTGACGAGGGAACGGGTCGTCGAGGTCCTTACCGCGGCGGCCCGGAAGTCGGCGGGCTGCACCGGAGGACTGTTCCGTCCAGACCAGATCGCGATGTACGCGGACTCGTTCGTCAGCTACCAGGAGGCGGCGGACAACATCCGGAGGAACGGCGAGATCGTCTTCCACCCGCGGACCGGGGCGCCCATCGAGAACCCGTACATCGCGGTGCGGACGCGGGCCATGAGCGACCTGCGGAAGTTCGGAAGCCTTGACGGGTCGGCCCAGCTCTGGCTGGAAGCGGAGCCGGCGCCCGAAGACGCCCCCCCCGGCTGACGCGTGAGGGGTACAATCGGCTTCCCCTGACGCATCGGAGGACCCATGGGCACCATCCAGATCAGCAACGACGGCCCCGAGATCATCGCGACCAACTACTGGGAGACGCCGCTCCCGGGTCGCGGGCTGGTGTACGTGTCGGTCAACGCCCGGACCTTCCGGATCCTTGTCCCCCGCGGGTTCGAGTTGTCGGACTTCGGGCCGGTCCGCGAGGTCATCGTGTTCCGGGGGCCGTGGCCGGACCAGGGGATGCTGGACGCCATCGAGGTCCTGTTCGACGACGGTACGGTCTCGCCTTTTGCCCTGCACCTGAGCCCTGGGCAGATCGACCGACTGCCCGGGCTGCAGGACAGCGGCCGGCGTGACCTGGCGTGCTCGGTCTGGATCCGGGGCGGCAAGGGCCAACCCGTGAAGGCGTTGGAGTGGCGAGCGGGCTTCCGCGTGGTGCCGCGGATCCCGTGCCTGAAGCCCTGGGAAGAGACACCCGAAAGGAGTTCGTGATGACCTACACCCCCGCCATTCTCCGCGTGGCCCTCCTGACCCGCTACCGGGATGCCTCTTGGGGCGGCAAGGGGCGCGAGCGCTTTGACCTGGCCCGCTTGGCGACCGACTCGAAGATCCCGGACTGGCGCCTGTCCCGCTTGCTCGCGCCGGGGGCGACCGTAGAGCCCTCGCTTGCCGAGGCCGTGACGCTCTGCCGCCTGGCGGGGATCACGGTGGAGGACGTGGTATTAAATGCGCCTGCGGGCGAAGGAGGCCAGGATGCCTGACTACAACGTGACCACGAAGGAAGGGCGGGATGCGCTGCGGGCCGAACCGCGGTACTACGACGAGAGCGGGAAGCCGTCCAGCGAAGCCTATCGTGTCGCGGCCACTGCGTACAGGCCAACGGCCGAGGGCGAACCGCTCCCTCCCCTCGAGACCCTGCGAGCTCGCGGCGGGATCGTCATGACCATGACCACCTTGCAGCAGCAGCGAGATCGGCTCCTGGATCGCGTCGACGAATTGGAGCGAGCGTTGGCCGATCTGCGGCCGGCGGGGCATTACGAGTGCGAGGACCCGTGGTACTCGTGCCCCGCATCCGGGCAGTGCGCCCGCGAGTTGGGCAGCGAACAGTGCGACTGCAGCAAGGACGCGTACGACGCGCAGCTCCGGGCCCTGGGGCTGCTGAAGGAGAAGACCGATGTCTGACCACCCCGAAGACCGTACCGATGGCGTGCTTTGTGTCATCGGTAACCTGCGTGTCGGCGATGGATTGAAGGTCACCAGGACGGCCGAGGGAATCGAGATCGTGGGGAGCGGCCCGTCTGCGCGTGTCGCCATGCACCATCTTGCTGAGGAACTGTGCGGGCGTGGGCGCGGTGGCAAGATGCGCTTTCAGGAAGCGGACCCCTGGGGGATCGTTGTCTCGGAATGGAACCGCGCCGAAGAAGCCATGGTCGAGAGGCTCGCCAGCAACATCGCCAGGACCATCGAGAACAAGGCCATCGGACTGGACGCGGACCTGCGACCGGCCCCGGGCGGCGGCGGCAAGACTTGGGCGCACCGGCGGGCGGTCCGCGATGCCATGGCCGCCGGGGAGACGGTCCAGATCGCAGACCGGAACGGCTGGCGGGACGCCGACCCCTGGGACGCCGTCGCGGGGGAGTGCCCGGTGGGGCGCAAGGCGGAGGAGCATCGGAGCGGCGGGTTCTCGCACGTGCGCGACATCAACGACGCGAACTGCGTGCGCTGCCTGGACGCCCATGCCTTGAACCTCGACTACTTCGCGCGAGGGTTCGCTCTGACCCCCGCCCAGGTCGTCGCCGACAAGTGGCAGGCCCAGGTGGCAAGGGAGACGAAGAGGCCGGGGAAGCCCGGGAAGGAGTAGAAGATCATGACCGCCGAAGAACGTGCTGCCGAGCGCAACAACTGGATGGTGCGCAACCTCGATCCCCTGGCGCGCTTGCAATGGGCTACCCACTTGAGCAGGCTCGACTGGACCTGGTACGTCGTGTCGTTCATCCGGTCCCTGACGGGATGGGATGACATCGAAGTGGAAGTGGTGGAGGAATTCGCCAGGGTGCTGGCCCCGTACTTCGCGGACTTCGGGTGCACCGCGCTGGACACCCCCGAGAAGGTGGTCCGCTTCGCGATGCAGCGGTGGCCCCACGCTCGTGGGAACTACCGGAAGGTCCGGCTCTCGGAGCCGCGCCCGAAGGCGGTTGAAGTGTTCTCGGGCACGGCCCTCTCCGACGCAGAGATGTACGCCGAGGCATGCACGGAGTGCGCCGCCAAGATGACCGTGGTTCGTGGACCCCGCGGCGCGGTCCGCCATCTCGCCTGCCCAAACTGTGGAAGGTTTATCCGCAGGAAGGATGCAGGAAAGGTGCCGTGGGCGACAATTCCTACCTTTCCCTAACTTTTCCTGACGCAAAGCGGAAGGAGTAGCCGATGCCCATCTACACGCTCCCTGCTGGACCGGGCCCGACCGAGATCCCCAGCATGACCGCAGTCGAGTGGGCGCACTACGCGACCTCGCGCCCGGACTTCCGGTTGCGCCGCGTCGGTCCGAAGAAGCGCTACGCCTCCTGGACCACCGAGGCCGGATTCCGGATGCGTCAGACCTGGCTCACGATGGAGGACGGGAAGGTCGTCGTGAGCAATCCCAGGGTGATGGGGCACGAGTCTTTGGGGCGCCCGACATGATCGACCCCAAGAGCCTGGACCCGGTCACCACCCAGTGGTCCGTCGAGGAATCGGTGGACAACGAGCTGCACTGGAAGATCGTCGCTCGGCGGATCCACCGCGACGACGCCGAGGCGCTGGCCGAGTCCTACCGCAAGAAGTTCCCCACGCGCCGCTATCGGGTCTGCGATATCAGCCCGGTGCCGACTACCTGAAACCGCGCCACAGCAGCCACGTCAACGTCAGTGCCCTTCAACGCACGTCCCCAGGTACAAGCGACCACACCGACGACGAAACCTTCCCCGCGATGGTCCGCCGCACCATGTAGGTCCCGCGGGTCGGGTTGTCGAACTCGACCAGCAGGCCAGCCGTCCGCAGGGCCTTCGAGACCATGGACTTCGTGCCCCCGAACGACTCGCCCAGGATCTTTGCCTCCGCGGCCGCCACCCGAACCGCGGCCGCGGGCGCCAGGTACAGGTGCTCGTCGTCCAGCCAGCCGACCACGAGCCCGCGGGAACCCCGGTCGTCCCATCCCCAGGCGTTCGAGGTGCCCGGCCGGCCGCCGTACCGGGACGCCACGTGGCAGTGCTGGGCGTCCAGTGCGGCCCGAAGCAGGCGCAGGAACTTCCAGGCCAGCCCCTCGCGGTCGGCCGCCTGAAGCACGGGCGCGGGCGGCGCCACGTTCTCGCCCCGGCCCGTCTTCACCCCCAGCCCTCTCCGAACCCGCTGGCCGTCCTCAAAGAACTCGTGGAACCCGAGCCCGGTCATCGCGACCATGAACGCCTTCGTCTTCTGCAGCGGCCGGCACCCGTGCTCCCGGCACCATGCGTCGTAGCGGGCGTACAGGAAGTCCGCGGACACCGCCAGGTCGGGCCCGCGGACGCACTCCTGCATGATGAACCGCCGACTTGCGGGAGGTCGTGGCGGAATCCGCCACGACCCCGATCCACCGCTTCGCCCCCTCCGCGGTGGTCCTCTACGAATCCGGCCTGCACCTGGCGCTGATGCTGTCCAGGAAGCCGGCGGGGAAGCGACTGCGTCGGTGGCTGGCCGCCGCCCCTCGAACTCCCGCACGACACAGAGGTCACGCCCCATGGTTCACCTCCCGCTGGCGCGTCCGGGCGCTCTTCCGCTGTCCGCGCCGCCGCTCGGCCTCCCGCTCCTTCGACCGGTCGCGCCGGGACTCGAGGGCGTCCAGGTGCGCCGCGGAGTCGACGAGGTCGGCCCGGTACCCCTCGAGCGCCTCGAAGGCGTTCATCGCCGCGGTCTCCCGGGCGTACGTCAGGCCAGTTGCCAGGGGCTTCGTGTCCCCGCCGTGGCTCACGTCGTCCCCGGTGGAGCCCGTGGCCACGACCCAGCAGAAGTTGCCGAAGCGCGACCGCTCGTCCTCCTTCTCGATCGGCTCGATGACGATGATGAGGAGAGGGATCCCCTTGAAGCCCAAGTCTGCGCGTGTCATGATCCATTGCCTCCTGCGGCTCTCGGGCCGCGCTGTGCTTGGGGTCGGGCGGTCAATCTTTCGAGGGAGCTTCACCGCTCGCCAGAATTGACCCATGCCT
>Ga0209318_1000183_pt1 | contig 67119 bp, 69 predicted proteins | sample RifGroE1_FD_183999 | JGI IMG/M metagenome (GOLD analysis project Ga0209318, IMG submission 183999) | Groundwater microbial communities from Rifle, Colorado, USA - Groundwater E1 (SPAdes) (version 2) | ecosystem: Environmental > Aquatic > Deep subsurface > Groundwater | place: Rifle, Colorado... | reverse complement strand
ACTTGTTTAACTTTATCAAAGAACATGGCTGAATCATTTTATGCCGATATTCTAATAACTGGCAGTAAATCAACTCTATATCCATATGAATCATTAAATGATTTGAATGTAGAAACAATCTACAAAGAAAATGGTATGGATAATGATCAAGTTTGGTTTAAGAAATTAGTAACTGAAGAAAAGAGGCATTATAAAACAGCTATTGTATTTGGAGATAATCATTCGCCAAGTATGGCGTGGAATAATGCTTTTAACAATAATACAACAGAAATAAGTAGAAAAGATGGTAAGAAGTTATGCAAATGGGAGATTGATAAATTGATTTCATTTCATGTTGAAGGAACAGTTAATGTCGCAGGATATGCCGATTGGTTTGAGATTGATGATATAGAAAAAATAGATAGGTGGGTAAAATATTTAGCTTAGAATATGGAAGAAAATCTAAATTTATGATGGGGCTATAAACACGTATCAGGAACTTACCAAGCTAAAAGGTATTTTGATAAAAGAGATACTGATGAAGCTGAAGAAAGTGATTTTGTAGAACAAGTAGTTTACTAATTTAATGCTAAATCAAAAGATGAGGCATTGGAATATATTAAACAACAAACAGATTAATAATTAATAAAATAGTAAAAATGGAAAAAATCTTTGTAAAAAATGGTGAATTAAAATTAGTTAATGGTGGTTACATGGTTCTCAACTCAGTAAGTGAAACTCCAGTAACAAATGAAGACTTTATTAAAGCTCAAAAGCACGCTGAGTATATAGTTGAGTTTGCTAAAGAAGCAAAAGGTAAGGATTTTGTTGGCAAAAAAGTTGATAACTTAGAAGAAATTATGTTTAAGGTTAAACGTAAATTATCAGAAGATCAACAAAAAGAATATCTTGCAACTGATAGTAAACCTAAGATGGAAATTACTAAGAAATTAGAAGCTGAAGCTTTGGAGTTTATTAAGTTTAAAGATAAAAGCAGTACTAATGAGAAAATGAACTCATTCTTACAAGCTTTCAATGTAATTGCAGAATTTGAAGAGTTTGGTTTATTCTTCTCTAAAGACATCGTTAAATTGAATAAAATTTATACAATGGGAGAGATTATTGCTGCATCAAAAGAAGTTATTGATTTAGTTTAGTTAATTAAATTTAAACCCCAGATTAGAGATAGTTTGGGGTTTTTAAAAACCTTTTATGAAAGAAAACATTGAACAAGTCATTAATTAAACAAAATCTTTGAGTATTGAAATATTAAAACATTCTGTTTCACCACCAAAATGAATTAAAGGTTTATATTTATACTCTTTATATAATCTATGTAATTTAACCTCTTTATCAAATATGAACCCCGGAGAGCCTTTAATTTCCTTAATTACCTCATATTCATAGGGCATAGTTTGTTTTTTCTTAAATCTTTTTATGGTAGATGTTGATGTTCTTCCAATTTTAATAAACTCTTCATTTTCATTATAACATCTTATAATATATAAAAGAGGTTCCCTTGTTTTTAATTCACAAAAATCAATCCATTGTGTTTTTGACCAGCCTGTTAAAGAGCCTAAATTGCATTTTGGACAACCATGTTTTTTTAAATGACTATATGAAGCCTGATTAAATATTGTGTTACATTTTTTACATATTATGTCAACTTTAATAAAAATAGTTTTATATTTCACTAATGAATAATCATAATTATTGTTATGAACTGTATTTGATTTTAAAATAAACTCACTCAATGAAAATCTTTTTTTTGAGGCTCTCTTTTCTACACCACATTTTTCACAACCTATACCAAGTAAATGAGTTGCTGGACGTTGTTCAAACTCACCATGAATAGGACATATGATTTTAACTTTGATTTGATTACTAATATATTTGACTAAAGTATAATCAAATTTATTGTTGTGTAATTTTTTAGTACGATCTATAAATTCTTTAGTTGTTAGTTTCTTACTCATGGGTCAAATGTACAATAAATATAATTAAAAAACAAATAAATGAAGGAAAATATAGATAATGCAATTGCTTGGATAAAAGAGCAAAAATTACCAGGATGTTTAACAGGTTCAATATTGTTGAATTATTTTCCTGATGAAAAACATGTACAAGATATTGATTTTTTTGCATATTCAGAACAATCATTCACACAAATGTATTATGCTATGTATCATAGCGACATGTTTCAAATATTGGATCCACTTGAAAGGTGGAAGAGTGACAAATTTCGCAAAGATAAACAAAAATTTCCCAAGATGGGAATACAAACAATTAAATTTTGTTTTAATACTTGCATAGAAGTAAATATTATTTACAAACAAAATTGTACAAATATTTATTCAGTTTTATCTTCATTTGATTTAGATATTATTTGTAAGGGATATGATACATACTTACAAAAAGAATTAGATCTTACTGGAGATAGTACAACCACAAAAATAGCATCATGGAATCGTTGGAATTCAAACTATTACGAAAGTGAATTATGGCAAATTAGTAGAATTTTGAGGCAACTAAATCGTGTATTTAAATATCATAAAAGAGGCTATAATACAGATGCTGTTGTTCATAAATATATTGAATTAATTGACGAAATTCAGAAACATCAAGATATTTTCAGTTCAGAAACTTATAGCGAGAAATTAAAAATTAGAAAAAAGAACACTAAGATAGTAAAGAAAATTTGTGAAATTTGGCTTGAAACACATGAAATCACAGATAAGCAAATGGAACTTATTAATGAAAAAATTAAAGAAATATAAATATGACGAAAGAGAAGGTTTATACAATTGATGATTTACTTGCGGCCCTAGAGAGTCCAAATGGACCCAACAAATTAGAGAATAACAAGGAAACATGGAGAAGGATTGGTAATAAAGACGATTTTGATGAGCTTGGCCTTGAAAAAGGGGAATTAGAACAGTTTATAGCAGATTTTGTTGCAGAAAACTCTTATGAAAACATTTAATATTAAAGTATTATGGTAGCTAGAAAAGTAAATAAAATAAAGAAATTCATAGAAGATAATGAATTGGATTTTACTGGATTTGGTAGTGAACTAAATTCAGTTTGTTGCATTATATCTGGATATGCTTGTTATTTGGGATTGAGTTTTAGTGAATTGGAGGAACAAATGAAAGATGTAGATATATCAGATACTGATGAATTAATAAGAGTTTTTGAGTACACTGAAAATAATAACTACGGTAATTGGTGGTCAACTTTAGAAGCTAAAGAACAATATAGGTTCTAATTATGAAGGAGTTCTTAGTCCGCAACAAAAAACCTATCTGCAAATGGGGCAGTTTGCAAAAAGGAACTAAATTCAGAGGAGCTATTCCATATGGATATGATCTTGGTATTGCCCCAGAAGATGACTATATAGTTGTTGATGTTGATAGACATGGAGATAAAGATGGATTTAAAAAGATTCCCGTTGATATTAAAATAGAATTGGATAAAACATTCAACTATCCTACCAAAAACAATGGACAACATTTCTGGCTCCGTTACTCTGGAGATAAAAAACTGCCTAATAAAACAAGTGGAACTGGAATAGATTTAAGGGTTAGGGGAATTGGGTATGTAGTATGGTATCCAAAAGAACCAATAGATAATTACATTGATAAAATAAATAAAACCTCTGAAAATCTTAACAAATGGATTGAAGAGGTTTTTTGTTACTCAAATAAACAAAATGGAAGAAAAAATAAACAAAGAAATATCCAGGTTAAATAATTCATTATATATATTTTGTGAAAGATTATCTAATAGTTTTTCCACAAAAGATAGAAATGAAGTTATTAAAATTACGATACAAATAAGAACATTAAAAAGATTATTAAATGAATAGATACTTATTTACAGTTAGATTAATTGGGGATGGAAATAATCCAGATGAAGCTTGGTTAGATGCTGTTTCTGCTACCGATTTAAATTTAGATCCAACTCCAGATGAAAATGATTATACAATAATAGCAGTAAATGATGACGAATAGAAAATTTTATACTTCTAGGGATGGAAACATGAGGAGAAGAAATTCTTATTCTGTTGGATATTCAGAGGCTTCAAATAAAGGACTAATTCCAGATAATAAAACTTCAAGAAAAAAATATGGAGATTTACTTGATAAAATAGAACCAATAGAATGGCATCATGGATTAATGGGAGATAAAATTAATTTTTTCAAAAAAGAAGATTTAAAATGAATAAAACAATATCATTAATAGACATTGACTCTATGTTCTATCAAGCGGGAAACTTGCCCTCGCTTGAAGAATGTATTGTTAAATTCAAAGAGAAACTAAACAATTGCTTAGTGGAAACTAAGTGTTCACATTGGGCTGGATTTACAAGTAATGGTAAAACATTTAGACACCATATATTTGAAGGATATAAAGCTAACCGTACACAAGAACCACCTAAGTATTTACAAGCCTTAAAAGCATGGGCTATTGCGGAATATAGCTTAAATGTATCTATTGGATATGAAGCAGATGATGCAGTTGCTTATTGGATGAATAAAAAAGAGTGGGATATTTCAGAACTTCCAGAATTATGTGGAATTTTCGATAAAATCATGTGTGCAATTGACAAAGATTTGTTACAATCAATTCCAGGAACTCACTTTAATTATTCATACAGAATTAAAGAAGAATCTAAATCAAAGCCTAAAGAACTCTTGACTGATAATGATTTTAATAAAGGTTGGTGGATTGAGACGATTCAGGAAGAATCTGATTATTTTAAAGCAAAGCAATTATTAATGGGAGATAGTTCAGATTCAGTTGTTGGAATCCCAAAAATAGGAGAATCTAAAGCCGGTAATATATTAAAGGATTTTAGTAATAAAGATGAATATCATATGGTTATCTTGAATAGATACATTTCACATTATGGGTTATCTCAAGGTATTTTTGAGTTTCAAAAGAACTATAGATTACTTCATATGCTGGATTGTGATGAAGATTTTTTTAGAGAATGTAAACAACTCCCGCCATTTCCACATATTAATACAGTTGAACAAAAAAATGAAGAAATAAAAATAGATATTGAAAATGTGTTCTAGAAATATATATAAATTAAAACACATAACATGAATAATACAAAAAATATATTAGAAAGTAATGGGGTTAAGTTTACTCCAGTGAATTTTGGGGAATTGAAAGTTACATTCCCAACATTAAATTATGAAATTAAAAAACAAAAACAATCAAACAGATTTGTAGAAGAAATAAAGTATGGAGACGAAATTATTAGAGTGGGAGATAATTATAATTGTGTAATTCCAACTGGAGATTCACAATTGGTTATTGATTATAAAGTAAACCGTATAGGAATTAATCCCAAAGACAACACCAGTTTTTCACTATTAGAATCTATTTTAAATAATACAACTATTTTTATTTTACCTTTTATATTTAAAAATAGACAAAGTTCATCAATTATTGAATTTAGAAATGAACAATATATTGGGTATTTAATGAATGCATATGTAGAATCTACATTTTTAGAAAAGAAAGATCCGTATTCAGTATTCCTATTGATGAAATATACAAAATCAGAGAGATATAAGAAGCAAGAAGCGCTATTTAAAGAAAATGAATGTTTTGTTAGAAATATAGATATTGATTTTAAATATGTAATTTATGAATTTATTATTCCAGATAAATATAAAAGAGATTTTGATTTATTATTAAACGGTAAATATTCAGAAATAAGAGATTCTAGTAAAAAAAGAATTACTGATTTTCATGGAGATGCTATTGAGGGTACAATTGCTCACAATATATTAACAAGAAATCAACAATTAATTGAATATTATGAAAAGGAATTAGATGTTAGCATGAAAGGTATTGAATTAGCATCTAAATTTGGGGAATTAGAAGTATTAACTAAAAATATGTTGTAATGAGTTTATTGAATAAATTGAAAGAACTGAAATTAAAATATCCAGACGATCAAGAATTTGGTAATCAAGTTAATTCTTTAATAAAAGCAAATTTAACTTGTTGTGATGATTTAAATAATCATATTGTTATAAATGAAACCGGAATTTGGCCTTATGGACCTGATCTGATAGTTACAAAACGTGAAGTATGTGGTAAGGTAATTTCATCAGTAATTGATAAATAATGAACAATATTGTATGGAAACCTCATGAACTACTTATAGCTAATGCTATGTATAAAAAAGGTAGTTCATTGAGGGATATTTCAAAAACATTAAAAAGAGGATATTATTCCGTATCTAAAGAGCTGATGATTAACAACGTTACTGGTAAACACAAATCATTAAGTTATGATAGAATTCAGAACAATAGAAAGCAGTTATTGACTATAAAAAGAATAGTCGCTTCATATTATAAAATGAATGAAACTGATATCTTTCTTAAAAGCAGAAAACCTGAAATATTGATACCAAGGCAGATATGCCAATCAATAGCATTAGAATATACAAAATGCTCATTAATGTTTATAGGTAGTAATTTGGGAAGTAAGGATCATTCCACTGTTATAAATAGCAATAGAAAAATTTCGTATCTAAGAGAGTTTGATTCTGATTTTAATGATTTATATATTAAATTAGCAAAAAGCTTTACTAATAATAAAACAAACAGAAAAAAGAATAATAAAAATATTCAAAATAAAATTGATACTATTAAAAAAATACGTAAATTACTAACAAATATAAATGACAGAATTATGTTTAATGAATTAATTAGTAACTATGAAAAATCTATTCAGACTACACAATATAACAAGTAAATATAAAGGTGTGTGTTATACATATAATCATATTAATAGGAAACACTATTGGCAAATGAATTTTACTATTGAAGGATTGAGAGCACATAAACTGTATCCATACACAAACGAAGGTGAACATATGGCTGCTCTAGCTTATGATATGAAGAAGATTGAATCTGGGGAAAAACCAGTAAATGTATTAAAAGCAAAATTATGAAAACAGAACACACTAAAGGAGAATGGATTGTAGCAGAAAACCACATAAAAGACAATCATTATCAATATACGATATTAGGAGAATATGGCAGGATTGAAGTAGCAACTGTTATCCGCCACAATTTTAAAGAAGTCGGTAAGAGCAAATTCAAAGATAAAAACACATTATTTAAATGTAAAGAATCTGAGGCAAATGAAAAACTAATTGCGGCTGCTCCTTTGATGCTTGAAGCTCTAATATTAATGGACAAACATAATCGAATACCTCCTGTAAAATGGGATGTTAAAATGTATGAAGGATATCAATTTGTTAAAGAAGTAATTAAAAAAAGCAACTGAATAGAATAAAGAATTTATAAGTTATGAGAATAGGAACTAAGAGTGTATTATTTGGCGTGCATTGTTTTTTGCTACATCCTTGGTTTGTTGCAATAGCCTGGATTAAGTTATACGGATTTCCATTTGATCCAAGAATATGGATTGCATTTTTTGTACATGATTTAGGATATTGGGGAAAGCCTAATATGGACGGACTAGAAGGAGAAATGCATGTTGAACTTGGGGCTAAAATAATGGGGTTTTTATTTGATAAAAACTGTAATCATACTGATTGTTATAAAAGGTCGAATTTGGATAATATCAGAGATTATAATCCTCGTACTACCATTGAAAATTGTCACCCAATATTATGTAATGAATGCAATAGATGGAGAAACTTTTCAATGTACCATTCAAGGTACTATGCAAAAAAGTATGATGCACAACCTTCAAAACTTTGCTTCGCTGATAAACTATCTTTTATTGTTACTCCAAGATGGTTATATTTATTATTAGCAAATGTAACTGGAGAAATTAATGAATATTTAGAAAATGCAAAAAAATCTGAAACTAATCATTGGCAACCAGTAGAAGGTCAAAAAAAGTGGCACAATCAACTTTGTGAATATATGACAAAATGGGTGGAAGAGCATAAAGATGGATCTATAGACACATGGACTAATTCTAATAGAAATAAATTATGACACAAGAGGAAAAAGAAATTTATGATGGTGATGTTTTGAGCGGTGGAATATATTTAACCTACTTAGTGCAATGGGATTTTAAAGATAATGGATGGAATATATCTAATAATACATCTAGATTTGGAATTATTGGAAATATCTATGAAAATCCAGAACTATTAAAATGAACAAACAACAAATTGAAGAAACTTTCAGATGGAGAAAGACTTTAATAAAGAATTACGATAAGATAATTGGGGCTTACAAAAGTTCTGCTAAAATAAATGAGTCAAATAAAGGTCAATTTAGTCTATTTAGTATAGGAATGGAAGATTGCAAAGTAACACCTAAATTAGAAGAACACGAAGGTTATATTGATATTATGCAATCAGTGAATGAAGAAGCAGAGTTAATTGGAGTCCCAATTTTTTATAATCCATTGGATGACTGTGACATGTACAAACATTTGTTTGCCACGCACGAAGTATATGATTTGCTAGATTTTGACAAAGATAAATCCAAAATAATAGTTTTAGATAGAATAGTTAAAATAACTAGTCATAAGTCAAAAAAAAGTGGATCTTCTTATGCAAAAATTTATACAAGCATGTTGGGGGTTGATGAATATTGGTTTTTATTTGGTAGGGCTTACTCAGACTTGATTTCTAAGGCATATGTCAATGAAATCTATTTATTTGAACTTAATTATAGAATTCCTACAGCAAACTATAGTAAATCAAGTGTTAATATTTCTTATTTAAAGAACATTAAAGATGTAGACATTAATTCTGAATATAACCGTTTAGTCAATTTGCCAACAGAAGGACCTATTAATAGAGAATGGATTGAAAAAAACCACCCAGAATGGATATAAAAATATATTGGATTTAGTTGTATTATAATTATTTTTATATTATCTTTACAAAAAATTAAAGATATGAGAACATCTGTGTGGAATGAAGAAAAAATAATTATTGCAGCTAAAAATTACAAAAAATTGTATGATTTTAGAATAGAACAACCAGCAGCTTACCAAAGAGCAGTTAAACTAAAATTGATTAATAAATTAAATTTAATAAGAATAAATAGAAATGAGTCAGACTGGAGCGATGAAGAAATAATAGAAATTGCAAATAAACACGAAAGTAGAATACAATTTTCTATTAAATCTCCAGGAGCATATAAAATAGCTTTAAATAGAGATCTTCTTGGAATAGTTTTTCCCAATGATAGGAAGAAAAGGGGATATTGGAATGAGGAAACAATAAAATTTCATGCAAGAGGATTTAAGAGAAGAACTGATTTTAAAAAAAAATACCCTTCAGCTGATGTTATAGCTAGAAATTTAGGAATAATTGAAGAACTGGGTTTTGAAAATGTTGGAGATATTTTTAATAGATGTATTTATGTAATTGAATTTTCAGACAATTCTGCATATATTGGGTTAACATATGATTTTGAAAAAAGAAAATCACAACATTTGCGTAGTAAAAAATCTTCAGTAAAAGAATATATTGAAAAAAATAATAAAGTTGATTATAAATTTATCAAACTAACGGAATATATTGGTCTAAAAGAGGCTGTAAGCCAAGAGGGATTATTTCTTGAAAAATATAAAAACAACGGATGGAACATAATAAATAGAGCAAAAACTGGTGGAATTGGTGGTATTTTGAAAATTTCATATAAGCGATCAAAATTATCAAACGAACAACTTGTAGAAATTTTATCAAAATATAATCATAGTGCAGAAATTACAAATGAAGATAGATGGGCATACAGAATTTTATTAAAAAGAAAATATTCATGTAGACATTTGTGGAAGAGAACTCATGTAAGCAAAAATTTTAACAAAGAACTATTAAAAAGAAAATTTAGTGAATACAACAGTTGGGAAGAATTTAAAGAAAATGAACCTAGATTATGGAAATATATGTATTATAAAAAAATGCTAAAAAGAAGCTATAGTTATAGTTTGGCTTTCTAATAAAATTACTTTTAAAACAAAATTAAAACTTAAAACATGACTAGATTTCAAGCAAATTTCGTAAAATACCTAAGAGTTAGATGTGATGGTTCATGGAGATGGGTTTCTGAATAATATTGTAATAGATACCCAAATGAAGAATTTCTAGAAAGCCACTGGTTCTCTGGACATCAGATGCATGGATTATATTTATGTAACAAAGCTCAAGATATATTAGAAGATAATACAATTAAAGATGGATGGAATTAAAACTTAGATTATGAAATGTCCTTATAAACACAAACAAGAATGTAAGCAAGTTGATACTTCTGGTGTAACTATGCTTAAAGAATGTAAAGATTGTGATTGGTATAGTAATGGAGTTAGAGAAACTGGAGCAATAGTTGGATTTGACGAATTTCTAAAATTATTTGGATATGGGAAAAGGCAATCCAATATTTGATTTAGAGAAAATTCCAGATTCTGAAATGATTAAATTATTGAAGATTGAAATTGGTAAACTTACTTCAGAAAATGATGAATTGAACTATAAATTGTTAAGACATGATAATGCTGAACATAAACAATCAACTAACAGTATCTACATTAGGGATATGGAGAATCAGATTGTTAATTTAAAGAAGAAATATGAAGCATTTGATATTGAAAGATTTAATCAGAATAGAGAGATTGAGTTAAAACAATTAAATGACATGATTGCTACTCAGAATATAGAAATAAAGAAACTTAAATCAGAATTGTTAAACTTATTAAAAAAGAATCATGAAAATAAAATCTGAAGAAAATTACCTATTATGTGGTAACAATGGCATGCTTAATAAGCCTGGGTTTCATTCAACTGCTTCGTTTTCCTATAATATAGAATGTGGTATTAATAGTGAATTAACTAAGAGTAGTTTTCTTGAAAATGATGCTTATTTCAATATTGGTGGATGTAACAATGATCATGTAAGTTTAATATTTGACATCAACACGTCTGAAGGATTCCGTAATTCAATCCATAAGACTTGTGTGTTAATAGATGCATTGCAACAATTTAAAGAAGAGCTATCTGAAGCTAGAGCTATGTATTTGCTTGTTGAGAAGAAAAAATCATTAATTAAGGATAAAGATGAATCAACAATTTTGTAGTTATGAAATAGCTAAAGAATTAAAAGAATTAGGATTTAATGAAGAATGTATTTTTGTTTATAATAGCTTCAAGGCATTAAAACATGTAATTGCTGGAACTAATTCTGATATTGATGATTATATCTCAATTAATAAATATGATGATAGATTATTAGCGCCATTATACCAACAAATATTTGATTGGTTTAGAAATAAGAAAGTATTAATTGAAATAACTACAGTTGATTCATGGGATAGTTGGTAAACAACTATATATATGGAAGATTGTATGGCTCCATTTTTTGTAGCTTATTCTAACAATGGATATGAATTTGAAACTTATGAATTAGCCAGAGAGTTTGCAATTTTAAAAGCTATTGAATTAATTAAAAGATAATCATGAACAGAATACCAAGAAAACTCAAAAAGAGCTAAAAAAGAAATATAAACATAGATATGGGTTTTCTTGGTTTTCTACTAGACCAAACCAAATGGTTGAAGAATACTATTGGTTTTATAAAAATCCATTTAATTTGGATATGAATAAACAAATATATAAATTATGATAATAAAGAAGTCAGAATTTGATGAATTAAAAAAGATTAAAGATGATGAGTATAATAGAATTCGTGAATTCTGATGCGATATCTTTAAATTCTAAACTAAACATAGAGATTAATGAATTAAAAGAATCAATCAAACAAGATGCAATTGAAGTAAATATATTTGCAAGAAAATGTAGTTCAAATGGGTTTTGGATTTATGATAATGTTCAACTAGAGAAAACAAACGTAGATTTATCACATGGAATAAAAGGTCAGATTTTAGGAATGTTCAGAAATGTTATTTCAAAACTATCAAAACAATTTGATGGATTAGAAAAATTACATAATCTTCAAATGCAAAATGTTATTAATAAAAATTTAAAGTTTAAAACTGAAATTCTTAAATTCCCTTTATTTATTAGTAGAAGTAGAATATTAAAACTTTATGATGAAATATATTATAATGAGAACTGCAAAAGAAATTTTTGAAGAAGAACTTTCGGGAGAACCTTTAACGCAAGAAAGTGTTATTGAAGCTATTAGATTAGCTAGGCGGGAGATTTATACAGATATTTTAAACTTACCTAATGACTGGAATAATCAAGAATTATTTGAACTTTTAGAGAAAAGTATATTATGAATATAGAAGAATTAAAAGAATTATTCTTTGGTATAGGTCAATGTGATAGTTATAATAAAACAAAAAAACCCATTACTAAGTTGAAATGGATTATGAAACAATCTGATAAAGAAAAGATAGAATTTGCAATTAGTGTTTTGGAAGATTTAGATTATAGTCTTGTAGATACTTGTGATTTACAAAGCAAAATTGAAGAACTTAAAACTTATTTGGATGAAAAAAGCTGAAATAATAATAATAGGTTGTGAACACGATGGATCTTTCATACCTATTAACGAAGTATTGAGATTGATAAAACAGGCACAAGAATATGCTATTAGGGAAACCGTTAAAGAATGTGTAGAACAAGCTAGAATGAAAGAGGTTTGGGAAGGAAATACTGGTAGAGAATACTGCGATACAATAATTGATGCAAATTCAATTCTTTCAGTAGCAGATAAACTAATTAAAGAATTATAAACAAAATATGGAAAAACTAAGATACAAACTGATTAAAACCTACCCAAACTCACCAAAATTATGAACAATACATGAAGCTGGTACAAGTAAATGGTTGGGGTTATATACTTATAATAGTTGTAATAATGAATATTGGATTAAAATAAAAACTGGTATTAAAAAATAATAAAATTAAAAATGAAAGACATTAATTTTGAAATTGTTAAGAGCAATATATGGTACAAAAATGATGCTGGAATAAAAGAATCAGACAAATATCTTGGGCTATCAAGATCAGACGATAATACATTATTATCAATTATGAAAAGTGGTTACAATCCACTATCAGTGAGAGATTTTAAAGACATAACAAATAGATTACAAGTATCATCTGGATTTGATTTTGAGACTTATCAGGAATATAAAGATGGTAGAGTAATATTAGGATATTTGAAGAATAATGCTTCTAGCAACATGGTAGCTGGATTTCCAATGAAGAATTATATGGTAATTGGTACATCTTATGATGGCACAACTAGCTCATTTATAGGCACTTCCACAATAATGATTCGTTGTTTAAATAGCTTTAGTCAGATAAGTCAAACTAATAGAATCAAACACACCGCATCTGCGGATGTAAAAATTGAAGAATTACTTAAAAGGATTGATGTTTACTTCAAAGAAACTAATGATTTATATGTTACCTTTAATGAATGGAGTGGAATTAGTATTCATAGAGATGAGATTGAGGAATTAATTGCTAAAATAACTAAACTAAGTTCTACTGAGGAAAATTCAACAAGGAAACTTAATCAAGTTGCAGTTATTCAACAATGTATGAATAGGGAGGTTGATGAAATGGGTTCAAATTTATTTGGAGTTCTGAATGGATTTACAAGATATTCTACACATGAATTAACTAATAAATATCCTACGTTGGGGAATGTGGTAGGATCTGGAGCCGTTTTTAATTCCAGAGCTTTTGATCTAATAAAGGAATTAGAATTGTCTCATGCTTAGAGAAGATTTCAAAAGTGATATAGAGTTTTATTTCCATTTATATTGTAAAGAATTAGAAGTTGCTGGCTTTATAAAAGAATATTTTTATGAAGCCAACACTTTTGATTTATGTGAGCCATATTCAAGGAAATACTTAGTTCAAGGAAAGAATAAAGTAATTGAAAAAGAAGAATTCTTATTACATAAAAGCTCTATAACTGCTGATTTTACCATATTTTGGACAGAAAAAGCTAGAAATATTTTTTATCTTGATGTAACTATACCAATAATAGTATTAGCTAAAACCATTCCATTTAGATTAGCAAAGGAAGATGGTTATAAATTAGCTACATTTGTTGAAACTAAAGGGATGAGTGAAAGCTCTACAAGTAGCTCGGTTAGTTTCCCATTAAAACAAAAACAATTGGTTAAAGATAAACAAATATTTATTCAAAAGATAAAACCTTTTTCACCAATCAATGGGTCTAATAGTTTATTTGAAGCTACATTTACACCTAGAAAGGTAGTTGACTTGGAAATCTATAAAAGAGACTGTAAATGGGGTAAAAAGGGCCAATCTAAAATCAAATACAAAATTGTAACATTGGAACAGTTTTTAAAAGATAAATTATGAATAAAATAACAGATAGCCAATTAGAAAGGTTAATTATAGTTTCTGAAGAATGTGCCGAAGTTCAACAAATAATATCTAAAATAATTAGACATGGGTTTAATGATTATAGTCCATTTGATGAAACTAAAACAACAAACAGAGTTAATTTGGAAAAAGAAATTGGTGATTTATTAGCTACTATTGAAATATTGGAAAGAAACGATGTTGATGCAATTTCAATAAATGCCAACAAGAACAATAAACTACTAAGAATAAACAAATGGTTACACTTTAATATAGTATAATATGAAAACAATAAAACAAATCCTAGAATCGCATAACATTAAAGAAGGCACATTGCATCAAAATCACAGTTATCTATACGTAAATATAGTTAAGGCTATGAAAGATTTTGGTAGGCAAAGCTTCTTAGCTGGATGTGATACTGTAATATCAGATCAAATAGAAGATGAACCACAGTTTATGTCATTTGATGAACACTTAAAACAATTAGAAGATGATACGATGTAAAATCTGTAATGGAATTAATATAGAACAAAAAGCATGGATTGATCCAAATGATGAAACAATAATGAATGTTTGTTCTGATGATGATATTACAGACAATTGGTGTAGGGATTGTAATAATCACACAGAATTTATAGATGATGATAATTATACAACATGAAAAAAGCTGAACAATTAGTAGAAGATTTAATTTTTCTTAGTAGGGACGAAGTTGTCTCTTTAATAAAAATAGCTCAAAAGGATGCTATTGAAAATACATTAACTTTAGCTGTAGAAAATGCAAAAGCTAATCTTGAACCTATGGGATGGATGGTTGAATCTGCACAAATTCTTCCAGTTATTGAAGGTGAAGATTATGAAGTTTATGTAGTTGCATCTTCAATTTTGGATTTAAAAGAACAATTATTCAAAGAAATAGATAATGATACAAAATTATGAAATAGTTAAGACTGCAAATGGATAAGTGCAAATGTTGTTTAAATATAGGTACTTTAGAACTAATTAAAGACTTTAAATATCAACATGAGGAAGATGATCCAATTGAAGTATTTGATGTCTTTAAATGCTCTATATGCGGCTGTATTCATTGGCAAACTAAAACAAGTAATTGTTATGAATATATAGCAAGAACCAAAGAAGAAATTAATAATGTGGTAGAATGGAAAATATAAATAAAAATGAAATTCATAGACTTGTATTTAATTACAAGACAAAACATCCTTGGGGATTTATAGCATCAGAACAAAAAGATTTACTAAGTAAATTTCCTGATATTAATATGGAAAAATATGAAGACGCTTTGATGGGAATTACTTGTATGAAGGACGATGAAGATGGATTTATTATATATCCAATAGATATTTATTATGCTTTAGTATGCGGATTAGAAAATCGTAATTTGAAGGTTTCTGAATTTGATTAATTATGGATTGGACAAACATACAATACATGGAAGAGGTTATCAGAAAACAATGTAAATTTGCTAATGTAAGATTTGAAAACATTGATTTTGATAGTCAAAGTTGGTTTCAAGATGTCGCTTGGACTACTAAGCAGCAAAATTCTTTTGAAATTTGGGTTAAAGATTATTTAAAAAATAATTTAAAAGCTAGACAACAATTGATGAGTTTTAATAGCAAAACCAAGAAATCTTTGGATAAATGGTTTATGTGGTATAATTTAATGTATGGATTTAGAGTTAAGGAGGATTAGATGGGTTTAAATGTATATTTAAAAAGCACTACAAGATTAAAACCGTTTGTAACTGGAATTTATGTAAGAAGAAATGGTCAATCTGTAGAATTAACCGTTAAAGAAGCCAAGGAGATGTATCCCAACTGGAAACCTGATGGAAGAATTTCATATAAAGAAGATGAGTATGATTTTGAATACAATATAACTCATAATCTAAATATCATGGCTTCTAAGGCTGGAATATATTATGCTTTATGGAGACCAGAAGAAATAGGATTGATTTATGCTAAAGATTTGATTCTTTGTTTAGTTAAGGGTTTAGCAAGGTTAAAGAGCGATCCTAAGAAATACAAAAAATATAATCCAGAAAACAAATGGGGTGATTATGATGGATTGGTCAATTTCGTTAAAGAATATTTAAAAGCTTGCATTGATTATCCAGATTCGGTAATTAAAGTAAGTAGATAATAAAAAAAGGAGCTATCGTCAAGATAGCCCCTTTAACCCCCTTTTCAGCACTGGGCTAGTTGTTATTATAGGTAAAAACCCTACTTCCATAATTCCACATTTTAACACTTCCTGAAGCTCCTGGAACTATTCTCATAACTCCAACTCCAGTTTTTGAATATCCTTTCCAAGGTCCATTCTCATATATACCCTCACCTTGAACCGTTTTAGCTACAGATCCAACGGCACTAACAAAATCTCCTACAGTTGACATTAATGGTATTACATTCTTAAACACTTGGCCCGTACTATTTGGATTTAAGAAGAACATCATATCTGCTTGTGTCTTAGATAATGTATTAATTGCCATCTTCAATGCCCAACTATCGTCATCATCATCTCCAAACATTGCTTGTAATATAGCTATTGCTCCCCAAATCATACCAATATATTCAAGTTCTCTAAGATTTCTCATTAAATTAACTCTATCAACCTCTGATAACTCACTAAAGGCTTTTTTAGAAAGTATTCCTTTAAGCATAATTTCAACAACTTTCTTAAATGGAACATCTAATCCCGCAATATCTTTAGCTGAACCATATGATAAGTATCTACCTTTAGTAGTTCTACCTCTACCACCTCCTTCAGCCAATAAGTCTTTATTAAACTTTTCTGCACCAAACCTATGTTTAATTGCTTGTGGAATCCATGTTTTATATAACATAACAGCCCTCCACATAGCCTTCTTTTTAATCATCATTCTATTTTTGTAATCTCCAGTGATTGATTTATTTACAGTATCAACATATTGACTTAATGAGGTTATATTTACTTGATTTAAGTCTTCACTAAATATTCTGTCTGAAGTAACTTCCTTATGTTCTCCCATTAACTCAGTATTCCATACTAATTCACCATCAACTTCATTATATGCATCAAAAACAGTTACTTGTTTACCGTTTTTGTCTTTAAGCTTCTGAGTCTTTAATAATGCAACCATTATAGCTCCTTGGTTAAAGAATTCAGCTTTTGACTGTAATATGGTAATCACCTCACCAAAAGTCTTTTTACCAGTAGTTCCTTCTTTGATATCTCCAATAACATTAAGTCTGCTCATGAAGGCATATACTTTCTTAGCCAATTTTTCATTAGTCTTAGCCCCAAATGTAAGTGAAGATATGCTCATCATTGTAACAAAACCTTTTGCCATCTCTCTTTCAGAAATATCCTTACCACCAGCAGCATAAGTCATGCCTGTTACAATACCCATGGCGGCATTCACCGTAGGGGTAATTACGTTTGGAAAACTCATCTGTAATTTGAAAGTAAATGAATTTAGATTATCTACAGCATTACTAGCTGAGAATTTCCTATCAATTTTCTTGCCAGATGCATCTATGACAGTAAATCCTTTAGAACTCCTACCTTCTGATTCCTTATAATCTCCATAAACAGTTCCATCAATAGCATGTTTTAAAGCAGCTTTAGCTTCAACTAATTTACCTTTAGATTTATATGGGAGTCCTAATTTAGTTTTATTTACCGGTTTACCATCAATATCAATCTCTTGAACTTCCTCAATTTCCTCTAATAAATCACTAGCAGCATTAACCATAGGTTCAATTTCTGCCTTATACTTATAATTAAAGGCATTCTTAGAATGTTCAAGTAGTGCTTCAAATATATTGCTTGATTTATTTGTTATAAGTAGCTTATTTTCCATTGTATGGACTGGAATGCCTTTAATCTCCTTACCGGCAATAACAGATCTACCATTTTCCTGTTTAATGGCATCATCAGTTAATGCTATCTTTAAGTCATTAGTTAGCAATCCCCATTTATCAGCCATCTCGGCCTTCTTAATCTTATCAAGTAGTGATAATTCTATTTCTGGTAAATAATTCTCATGAAGGTTATTAAAATAAGGCATATACTCATTATTTTCATGGAAGGTGGTCTTCATGTATCTGTAAAATTCATAAAGAGTTTTATCACTTTCAATTTTAGCATATGCAGGATCAATCCAATTTCCATTAGGTTTATTGTTTACCATGTAATTATAACCTTTTTTCTCTTTCCTATTTTTAGATTTTGTATATAGAAATGGAGAATTAAGTTGTTCCCAATTGTCTAATTCTAAATAGAATTCATCATCCAACCTTAAATTACCAGATTTCTGTTCATTAACATATATAGATTTACCATTCTTCTCAATAAACTCTCCATCAGAATATCTACCAGTAATAGACATGGCATCTATTTGGGCTTGTTTAGCCTCATTATATTTATCAAGCATCTTTTTCTGCTTAATAATTTCTTCCTTTGAAAATACACCCAATTTATAATCCTCTGGAAGTTTTTCAAGATCTTCCATATTAGATTTTTCAATCCTTTTTAGATCAGCATATGATATTTCAGTTGTATTTTTTTTAACCCAATCAAAGTATGGTTTCCAATTATCATCTTTTTTAGCCTTATCAGCTCTAGATTGTCTTTCATTAAAGAATTCTTGACTATATCTTCCTATATAGTTACCAGTCCAATTACCATCCTTATCATATTGCAAAAACATCTTGGAAACCTCTTCTTCATTTTTACCAGTATAAACCTTTAAATCATTCTTACGTTTATCAATTTCAGAAAACCTCTTTAAATAGGCCTGATTTATCTTATTAGCAACATCCTTTAGTAAATCATCAACTGTAGCTAATAAATGAATGTGCGACTCTCCTATGCTGTAGAAATTAGCATCAGCAGAAGACATATCTTTAACTGCTCCAAGAATATCCTCTCTTGAGAAATTACTTCTATATGTCTTTTGGTTAATATACCTTAAATAAACATCAGCCATTAAATGATGATATAAATCATTTTGTTTACTTAATGGCCCTTGTAAATCCCTAATAGAATCCTTAAACTCAGTAAATTCTTCATTGATAGAATTAAACATATACAACCAACCTTTGGTATTATAAGAATTTTCTATCAATACTTCCATTAAATTTCTCAGACTTTTATCATCAAGATTTGGATCTTTAAGTTCTTCCCTAACTGCATTAAGATTGTTTTCAATAGTCTTAATATCATTGAACAAAGTCTTCCTTAAAGAATCATTATCATACTCATCCTCAATCTTCTTAATCTGTGCTTGTAACAAAGAGATATTAGCCTTTATTTCTGCTGCTCTAGGTGTCTTTTGTGACAATTTGTTTTTAAAGGCTAATATTCTATTTCTCTTTGCTGCTATTATTTCCTGTACGTGTAATGGGATTTTTTCTTTATTTACTTCTAAATTGGCTACATATGATGCTGGAGCCGAAATAACCACTTTATACATAATGTGACCATTCTTAACAACATCCCATATACTTGCACCATATTTATCAGCATATATCAATGCCATACTTTTATCCCTGAATGTCTCTATTTTAGCCCCACCATAATCTTTAAATGGTAGCTTATCATATTCTTCTTGAGTTATTAAATCATCAGTATATAAGTTTGATCTATTATTTGTTAAATCAGCTTTACTTATTCTAATATCATTTATATTTACAAGTAAATTGTCTGGAGTTTGGTTGCTCCAATCATATTTATTAATCAAATAATCTAAAGCAGTCGAATGCATTGGTTCTTCAGCTTCTTTATAATATACAATAGTTTTTCCCTTTAATTCTCCAGATTTTAACTTATTTAATAAAGCCTCTCTTCTTTTAGGTTCTACTGTAATATATTTATCTGTAGTTAACCAATCAATAAATGCATTTACTGCATCTTTAGGTTTATCTACTTTATTTGTTTTCTGTGTAGTATCTTCTAGTGGAGAAAATGGATTACCATACAAATTGGTATCACTTCTCATCGCCACAATAGAATTTGGAATACCAGATTTCCAAGGAGTTTTGCTAATAACTACATTTTCAGATGCGGTTTTATTTCCTAATTTTGAATATATATCATGAGATTTACTACCCTCCTTCTTAATAAAGAAACTCCTTGCCTTAACTCTCAAAGCCTGCTCCCTAGTCTTAACCATTGGATTAGCTTTGATATCCTCAAATAACTTACTGGGACTACCATCCGAATCTAATTCAAGTGGATGTCCACCATTCTTATGCCATAATAGATATGCTAATCTCTCTCCAAATATTCCCTCTAGTTCTTTAAATTCAGAACTTCCTACAGGTGGACAAAATACCATTGTTTATAGTTTAAATTAAATACTACCCATTTCCTCATCAAGCATTCTCAACATCATCTTGTCTTCACCAAACAGTAAAATCCTATCTTTCCAATAGGTTTGCTTCTCAACTTCCTCACTTTGTTCCTTTAAATATCTTTGGGCTAATTCTAATGTCATGAAATCAAATTCTATTGTAGCAACTTTTGCTAAATCATTACAGGATTCGGTTATGGAAATTTCATGGTCTAAAGATTTACTACATATATCACACAAACCATCAAACTCCATTATTGGAGCTGGTAGAGTTGGTACTGTTGGTAATATGTTTAATTTCTCTAAGTAATCATAAGCCCAACTAGCATGTTCCATTTCTTCATCTGCATATTTTTTCCATAATTTAGATGCCCCAAAATACCCAGAAAAGTTTAAATACTTACTCATTGCTAAATAGAGCCTACTAGATTTTTCCTCTTCTAAAATTCTTTGATTGATTAATTCTTCTATTTTTTTACTTATATACATAATTCCTATTCTTTAAATAATTTTGCAAATTTACTACTTTTTATTGAACTTCCTAATCCTTGACACTCTTTTCTTATTTCTTCAGCTTCTGCTATATCATCTACTGTTAATCCAAAACTTGCTTCCTTCCTAATTGATTGTAGTTGTTCCTTACCTGAAGAATCAATTATCTTGATTATATTCTGCATTGAATTAGCTAACATACTATTAACTCTTACATCAAGCTCAACAAGCTTTTTAAAGAACTCTAATATCTTCTCTAATATATTTGATGTTTTGTAATTAACACTATTTAGATATTCTTGAAAATCAGCATTAGACATTGTTCCTGAAATAAACTCCCTAGTATTTGATAAATAATAAGAGTATTTTTCATGTCCTTTCTGCTTTTTAACATATTCTACCATAGTATCTAAATCCTTAAACAATTTAGATTGTTCTGGAGTTAATAATGCCCTATTTTTCTCTAATTCAACCGTATAAGCATGAGTTACTTCATGTAATATTGTATGCTCTAAATCAGCCTTATTCTCAATAGCATTCTCATTAATAAGAATCAATCCATTTTCAGAAACAACTCTACCCTTAACCATTAAATTGTTACCAGAAGAATGATGTTTTGGATTTTCTGGATCAAATTTCTCTAATTTAAATGCGTCTAATAGTTCTGACTTACTTAGGTAATAATCAGCTAATGCCTTATGAGCTTCAGTTGTCGCACTTTTTGAGAGTCCTGTCAATAGTCCAGAAACACCCTTGTTAAATCCTAAACCATCCAATATCTTCTTAGACTGTTTTGCCTCTAAAAAAGTTGGTTCAACATTATTTTCCTCTGTATTAACTATTGCAGATTTACTCTTACCATAAGCATCAGAGATATTATAAGCAGTTAATTCACCTTTACCAAGTAAATCAATCTTCTTATATAACAAACCTTTTTCTTTCTTATATAAAGTAGTTTCAAAAGTTTTGTCATTGAACTCTTCAATTAAGTGTGGAGCTTTCTTCCAAACATTAACTTTCAATGTTATTGAATCATCAGTTCTGCTTTCAATAGATTCTTCAGCAACTAGCTTAGCATACTTTGGTAGATGTTGTATATATTGAACTTTAAAATTAGCAACCATATTCTTGCTTAATTCAGACATATCAACATCATTAAAATTAACTCCAGTTAAATACTTAGATAATCCAGAAGATACTACAAAATCATTAGGCAAGAATCTACCAAAATCATTAGCAGTTCTCTGAGTACCAAATGTTATAGAATAAATCATTAAGTCAAATGCCAACTTCCTAGTAACTTCATCTTTAGAATTAAGCATATCCAACCAATCTTGTTGTTTCTGCAAATCAACGGTTTTCTTGTTAATCTTCGATGATGAATGTGTAATTGTAATAGGATCTCCTTTTACAGTAGGAATGTTTACATTCAATGATTTTATGAATGATGGAACATTATCACCTTTTTTAAACTTAACAACCCTATTCCCCAATGCATTATCTCCATGTAATAATGAAGTCCTGTATGCTTGTATATCTTTTATATCAAATACAGCCTTAATTGCTTCATTGTAGATAGCATTCCTAATCCCAATATTGAAATCAAGTAATTCATCTTCGGATAATTCCCTACCAGCTTGCTCAACTAATTGCTCATATAAATTGTTAATCAAATTGGTGTTTATTGGTAGTATATTAGAATATAATTTAACTGATTTCTCAATACCCACCTTGTAAGCGCTACCCTGGGTGGTATCTCCATATCTTCCAACATGTAAATTTTCACCATTACCAATATAAGTACCCTTAATGTCAGATTCAAAGTTTTTCAATTTAGAAACAACTCCATTTAAGTTAGAACCTAAGAACTTATTATCAACATTGGCTGTCCTCTGAATCTTATTTAAGTCTTTTGATATATCATTGTAAATAATAAAGTTTGTTAATGCTTTTAGCTGGGTTTCTTTATTCTTATCAGTTAAACCAGCTTCCATTGCAGCCATTGAAAGATTACTTGTTGAAAGATCATTTAAATCATCAAACTCAATTTTTGCACCAACAGAATTAAGCATCCTAAGTTGAAGTTGTTTAACTTTATTTGGAGTAAAATTCTTCTCATCAAATCTATTAAGTTTATTTAATTCTTCAACATATTCCAATATAATAGGTTGATTTAAGAAGAATCCAATGAACCTTTCATTGAATCCAGCCCTAGCGATAAGGTTAGCTACATCAAACGTAACCTCATTTAAATTCATTGGAAACAATAACCTATTGTTAGCATTATCCACTGATTCATTCTGTATGTTTACCAATACATCTGAAATCATCTTACCATCAAATCCAAATATCTTATCTAATCTCCAGGCTCCTTCTGATTGTGGATGTTCATAATTAAGTGAATCATCAACAGTATTGCCTTCGGCTTTATCAGTAAATTCACCAGCAGTTTCATCAGTATTGCTAAATTTAACAGATGTGGATCTATTAGGATTTGCAGTAATATAAAGTCCTGCATATTGTCCTAATGCATGCATTGTTACAGCTACAGATTCTATTGCAATACCAGCTTTACCAGCAGCTTGAATAGCTACCATATCACTCTGCATATTATCATTTATTACCGATAATCCCATTTTATTAGTTGATGTTTTTTTACCTTTAGCTTTATCAAGAGCATCTACAACATTCTGAATATCTTTATTTTCAAGAGGATTTATTGTTCTATTAACAATCTCTGGATGTCTCATCACAGAATGCATAATGTCTATTGAAAGATTCTGTAATTGCTCATTACTCATGTCTTTAACAACACTTCCAATAGCTATTTTTTGAATCTTACCAGTAGATGCAATATTATAGTTGTACCAATGTAGTTTCAGTTTATCACCGTCATTATCAGTACCCATTTGAGCATATAATTCTGGAGGAGTTATGATTAAGTCACCTACAGTTTGTGGTAAGAATCCAGCAACTTTCAACCTCATCATGCTACTAGCCTTTTGAGTTGGAATTCTATATCCAATCATCTCAAGCATTTGTGGGCTGAGTTTGGTTAAGTCAATATATCCATCTTTGGTATATTCAGAAGTATTTACAGGCTTACCATTTTTTTTAAATGGTATTGGTAAGAATATCTCAGCTTCTATACTTCCATCTGCATTTTTCTTGTAACTAAGACCTTTAGTAGCATCATAATCCTTAGAATATATGATAACATTGTTTTTTCCAATAGTCTTGTTAAACTCTTCTAATGTGGTTACAAAACCATAAGGAGATCCTTGTACAGATGATTTCCCTGGGAGTTTTAACTTTAACACCCTATTTTTCATTATAGAGGTCAATATAGACTCAATCTTATGAATCATTGGGTGAAAAAATAATGGCGTTTCAAATGTATTTTTACCATTAAACTCTACAGTCCTTAATGCTAATATTTCATTGTAGCCATATTCCTTATTAACAGCTTCCTCAACCATTAATTTCCTTAATTCATTTACATCATTAAGGGTAATACCATTAACAGTTTCATTGGCACTAAGTTTTTCTAATAAATCATTAAACCTTCTATTATATAATTCAGTATGAATTTCATCATTAAGTTCCTTTAACTCTAATCCAGATTTTTGTTTACCATTCAAATCAAACACTAATGCATTACCATCAGTATCAATCATATTAGCAGTAAGTAATCTCCTTAATTGGCTACCTTCTAAATCAGTTTCCTTCTCTAAATCATAAGGGAATTTCTGTTGAATCCTAAATCCATCTCTACTTAAAGTAATAGCTTTATCCAATCCAGTTCTCTTATTCTTCTTTAAAGTAATACCATCCTTCTCAAAGTCCTTAGTTGAAGTTAAATCTACGGCATTCCTATAACCAGTTTTAGTAGCTGATTTTGGAGCTACCCTTTGAATATCATTCTTATACATTATTTGCATCATTCTATTCAATTGTGGAAACTGTTTAGCTATTTGAGGAATTAATGGGAATGAAGATGATTTAATATAATAAGGTATGTTTTCTTTCAAATCAGCCTCAAATACATTAAAAACCTGTACTGGCTTCATTGGTTGCAATATAATCTCAATTTGAGTATCAGAAAGATTCTCCTTATTCTTTAATATATCATCATATTCTTCATTAGTAATTTCACCATAAGCTTTAAGTACATTTATATGTTCCTCTAATGTAGTCCACTCTTGTGCATCTGCAAGTTTAATGTCTCCATAAGCCTTTTTAAAAGTTTCATTGTATGAAGCCAATTCACTGGCAAATTTAGGTTCAGCAATCATCATAACCCTATAATGATTAACTTCCCATTCAGCTTGTGTTCCTGGAGCTATATCTTTAGCAATACGCTTAAACATATTAGCAGATGTAGATTCTAATAGTTGCTCATAGTCTTCATAGTTACCACTATAATCATCAGTTTTACCAAATCTAGCAGGATCATTGGTAATAAGCATATATTCATTAGCTAATACAGACATGCTATTAATAACATAAGATATGGCTAAATTAGAAGGATCCTTACCATATTTCTCAAGTACTGATTTATCAACACTTTTAAATATTCCATCTTTAGTAATACCAATTCTTTCCCATATAGCTAATTTTTCTTTAACTAAACTTTGAATACCAGATAACATTACTTGTTTAACTACCTTAGAATCAGCAAAATCAACAGATAATTCACCAGTTTCCTGATTCCTTATGTTTTGTTCATTAACAACTTTGTTTAGCTCTGGTATAAAGAAGAAATAAGTACCAGCACCTGGTTTATAATCCTTACCAACTTTGATGTAATGATATCCTTCAATTAGGTTACTAAAATCTTTATTTTTAACAGCTTGACTAAACAACATCGAAACATGGTTAATCCTATCTATCTCAGATTGAACTAATAAGTCTTTCAATTTGTTTATAATTGGATTAGCCTCACTCTTATATTTTTCCTTACCAGTTATCTTCAATTGACCATCAGCTAATACTATTGATCTTGTATTAATCCTCAAGCTCTGAAACAAAGTAAACATTGTTTTATCAGAAGGAGTTGGTGTAAATATCTGAGATATATTACTACCATTATTTATATATAGAGATATCTTAGTTAATTCCCTCTCTACAATACTCTGTTTTTCATAATTTCTCGGAAACGCTCCACTTACATCATTTTTAGATGCATCAAAGTAAACAACACCTAAACTCTTTATTTCTTCACTCAATCTTTCAAGTTCTACTTGCTGATTGCCATCTAATATAGGCAATGCTTTCAATTGATTATACTTTTGAATATCCTTCAATATTGTAGATTTACCAGAAAACTTATCCATCATAAGTTCTTCAACTTTAGCTGGATTATTCTTCAAATCATTTAATATTCTACTCATGTGGCTAGGAGTAACGTAGCTATAAACAGAATCTCCATTAGAGTTTCTATGCATCCTAGATGTAGCATCAGTTTCAAACTTAGATTGATAAAATGCTAAGTTTTTAATAGCAGCAGATTGATCCCTATATGGACTATCACCTTTTGCAATAGCATCATTGAATATAGGCCCAAATGCATTATCAAGGAATTTCTTAAAAGATGATCCCTGAGCTGTTCCCCCAAATCTCCTAATGAATGGTTTCCTCTTTTTCTCAAAGTCCTTCTGTAATTGATCATAAGCCCTCTCTGAAAACTTAACTCCAATAGAAGCCATTGATGCTATGAAATCACCCTTCAAATCATCCTTGCCAATAGCATTATATTTCTTAACTAATTCTTCCCTCTTTTTGACACTTATTTTAACATTGCCATTTATTGTCTCAAAATCATTAGATGAGTTCAGATCATAATTAAGTACTTCTTCCCAAGTTGAAGCCAACACATCAGATATACCACTTCTATTAGTATGTATAATTTTAACAGTAGGCAAGTATTCAGCATCTTTACTGAAGATGTATTTTAAGGTCATGAAATTAGCTTGTTGCTTAGTCATGGTAACTATAAAACTCTTAACCACATCTGGATTTGTTTGAGCTAATTTGTCAAGTTTGTCAAGTACATCCTTAGCTATATCATTGTATTCGGCTAATTGACGCATTTCATCCATTATTTCATCAGGATTAGTACCTACAAGCTGATCAATCAGATAATTGAATACAACTCCTGAATCAATATAAATAGGTTGCCATATTTGATTAGGAACCTTCTGTCTTTTATTATTTCTTAATGGAATATCATAAAATAACCTTCTAACTTTAGCATCCATTGATTTCTCAGGATCTTCCTTAAATGCTCTATTTACAGCATAAGCTTCTGTATCTGAATTCTTCTCACCCTCATCAGAATTTTCCTCATATTCATCATCAGTTGCTGATAGTATTTCATACGAAGATTCATCAATTTTAAGATTAATGAATTCAGAATAACCAATAAAGTCAATGTTACCATCAGAATTTCTTTTTTCTTCAAAGTTGTCTAAGATATTAGTCATAGTTTCAGCTATTGCCTGATTCCTAGAACCAAGAGTAGTTACACCATTCTTAGCAGCTTCCTCTGGAGTCAAATTAGCATCAATAAATTTGTTATAATTATCTCTAGCAAATTCAAGATCTGCCTTTACTTGAGCAACCGCTTTATATAAGTTATTATATCCAGTTCTAGCCTTTTGTGCATCAAGTATTTTCAATACATTTGTATGTAGCGTATTAACAATATCATTGTTAGCTTTAAATGACTTTAAAGAGGCTTTATTGAAGTCTATTTGAGATACTAAATCATCAGACACTGGCACTACTGGTTCCTCAAAATCATTATCCATATTATTAAAGAATGAATTTTGTGGTTCAATTGGAAGGTCTTTATTTGAAACTTCAGGTTTTTTAACTTCCTCAACCAAATCTTTCTTTACTTCTGTAAATGAATTAATGTTGCTATTAATAGCAATTCTTGGCGTTGTGGTAAATACAACTTCTCCACTTGGAGTTTTAAGTCCATTAATCCTTGTTTCTGCAATCTTATTATCAGATAAAAATTGATAGTAATGCTGAGGTTCAGTCCTCTTTAATCCTTCTTTGGTTACTTGTAATCTTGTAAAGTTATTTCTTAATTCAGGATCTGTAATCTCTTTAATATTAGGATACATATTAGTAAGTCTAAGCTCAAATTCTTTTAAAAGCTCAGTTTGTGATATTTTAGCATAACTAGCAACATCGTCATCTTTACCAATATATTTCTCAATAGAAAGTTTACCATTAACATTCTTAATAGTAAATTTTAAGTATGGATAGGATTTACCCCCATCCATGTGTCCTGGTAACTGTAATTCTATATCACCATTAGCTTCTTGTCCAATTCCAAAGAAGTTATTAAACTTACCTTCTTTAGTTGCTAATTTTATGGATGCTTTTTTATCCTTAAACACAGCAGGATTTAAGTTTAAGTATTTGCTAACCTCATGTCTTAAATCTTCAATATCTTCAAATATCTTATTTCCTTTAGCAAATTCAATAATCATTTGATGAGCATTAAGAATCCATTCTGCCCTAATTCTGTCAAATCTTTCATTAGATATTGGCTTCTGATATATTTTATGTGCATACCATTTGCTATCAGAATTCTTAATCATTATATAAGAAGTTCCTGGTTGGAATTTCCTTACATCTTCAGCTATAATATGATTACCATTGTTATCAACTGTTTTAACAGTCATAGCATGATTACCAATAGCTATATGTGCATTATTAGTCTTCCCATCTATTAGTTGTTCTGCAATGGGTCTTTCTTGCCGAGTTTTGTTGATCCAAGCCGGTAAATGCTGATCTATTGTAGTTTCAGCAGTAAAACTAAAGTTAGGTTTTTTAGTTTTATTCACTTGACTAAACATATATTTCCTTATGGCAATATCTGATTTAGAAGGATTCTTGGCCCTTAACCATAGAATAGGTTTCTTACCAGCAGCATGATCTTCAATAGTTTGTATTGCTATTGGTAGGTAATCCTTATTATTATTACCTTCAATAAAAGCCATATCAACAGCTAGAATAACCTTATTTCCTTTAGCAAATTTGCCAGGAATAGATGATTCTAATAAATTTCTATCAGTAATTATAAGATTACCATCTTTATCATATGAATCAGTCTTCTTGCCATCACTATTAACATCGTATTGCTTAACCCTTGCAATACCAAATGAATAATCAGAGTTACTTTCTTCAGATTCTAATTCTTCTTCCTCAATAGTTTGTTCCTCTGGAAGTTCTTGTGTAATTATATCAGTAGATTCTTCTTTATTTTCTTCTGTTTCTACAACAATATCTTCGGCATTTGTTTCTGGAGTTAGTTCTTTTGGGATTGAATTTTTAACAAATTGTAATCTTTGTAATTCACCTTCAACATCATTAGAGTTATTTTTATAAAATTGTTGATCTCCTGGAGTATTTCTTACAACCCCATTAGAAATATCTTCAGCAAAAGCTACAACTTCTGGATTTTTAGATATTGCAGAATTATTACCAGCTTCTTCAACATCATTACCCTCAAAATCAAATTCAGTATTTTGCTCTTCTGGTACATTTGATAAATCCATTTTATTGACAGGCTCTTCTGGTAATGGAATCTCATTATTTTTAGAGGATTTAATAATCTCGGCTTCTTTCTTAATCCTTAATTGCTTAATCTTATTTTGAAGAGTTTTCTTTGTTGATTCGCTAATTTTAGTATCTTTTAATTCAGATTCTAATTGCTCATAGTATTCTAATGGCAAATCCCTATTGAGTTTGGTTTTAATCTCAGATTCAATGGTTTTATTACCTTCTTGAGCTATTGTATTTATTAATGATTTCTCTTTAGCAGTTGCTTCTTCTTTAGTTAGCTTCTGAAATTGAGATAATGTTGGAGCAACTATAAATTGATTCTTAACTTGATTTTCAGTTAAATAATTTTTAGCTTCTTGTAATTGCTCTAAATTAGCTGGAGCAAGTTTTGATTGACTAAAGTCTCCAGATTTAGACTCTAATTCCTTAGTCTTATTTTCAACTACAACTTTAGCAGCCTCTAATTGTTTGTTTAAATAAGAAGTTAAACTAGCTCTTTGTTTTTCATTTAATTCTTTATTATCACTATTATTAGTTACATTAATAGTATGCTCTAAACTATTTTTATATATCTGAGCATCAATAAGTTCATTTCTAAGAGCATTTAAGTGCTCTTTAGTATTTTCTCCAACTGGAGTTAAATCAGGAAGTTCTACCTTACCTAATTCTTGGTTATATGCTTGTTTATATTTAGATATATTCTCTTTAACATGTTTATCAGCAAGTTTAGCTAAAACATACTGATTTCTTAACTGATTATTCTCAGAGAATTTCTCATTAGATATTAATTCAGATTCCCATTTTTGTACATCATCAAGATCTCCAATAATAGTTTCTGCATTTTTTACAATTTCATCCCTTTGTTCATTGGTTAAATCCTTATTGTTTTTAGCAGTTTCAACTACTTTTTTGAAGTCTTCTCTGTTCCTATCAACATTATCATTGATTAATGATTTTGTAATAAAATCCTTTCTATTTTCACTTGCTACTTTTGCTGTTTTATTAGGGTCTTTAGCAACTCTTGTACTGTTTAATGCATTAGCATATTTAGCTGTTCTTTCAGCAGCAGTTCTTGCAACAGGCCCAGCTCCTTCAAACAACAATCCCATTGCACCACCTAAGAATACAGATTCATGGAACGCAGGATCTTTAACATATTCAGACATCCTATTGCCAAATCCTTCGCCAAACATCTTCTCACCAGTCCTAACTGATTCAGTTGCCTCTTCACTAGCAACAAATTGATATCCTTCTTCAACAGCCTCAGATGCAGGTTGTATGGCTAATATAGATGCAGTCTTGCCTAATACACTTTTACCAAATGTATCAGCAGTCTTTTTAAGTCCAGATAATGGTTTTAGTAACAAAGAATATTGAAGTATGTCAATAGGAAGCATAGCAGCATTGGCCTTAAATACTTTAGATGCGGCTTCACCAGCTTTCTTCTTAGCTAATTCATCAACATTACCAATAGCAGTCTGTTTAATCTGAGACATCCTACCTTGGAGTTCTGATAATTTCTGTTGTCTTTGTCCCTCAAGTAACTGATAGTTTTCTTGACTTGGATTGTATAGTGTTTTACTTAATTGATCATATTCAGATGTAATTTGGTCAAATTCTTGCTTAAATGGTTGCAATGCCTCCATTTGAGTTTTAGGATCTTGCAGATGCATCTGATAGTCTTCTTGAAACTTCTGATTAGCTTCCATTGCAGATTCAGCCTTTCTACTGAATAAAGCAGCAGCAGTACCTTGCAATCCAGCTTGTGCAGCGGCTTCTCCAATAGCAGTAGCCTTGCCTATTTTACTTGCTAAATTTATACCTTTACCTATTTTACCAGCAATACCAGCAACTCCCATAGCTGGAAACATTAAACTTAATGTAGTCCCCATAGTCTTACCTTGAGAAGCCCACCAAGTTCCATCACCCATTTTATCTAATAAACTACCAGATTCAGCATCTCTAGTCTGATATATCTTAAAGTAATCATCTTGTAGATTTTCTTTAAATCCACGGATACCTTTAGCTGCCCAATTATCAAAACCTTCACTAGCTTGCTTATCATGGTTAAATATTTCTTCAAAGTCTAAAGCATAAGCAATGCCCTCAGCAGCACCTAAAGTAGCTTCAATACCACCTTGGGCTAATGATTTACCAAGTAATTCCCAACCAGTTTGCATATTGGCCCTATTGTAGTTTAACTCTTCTGGAGCATCAACTACATCTTGTAGATTCAAATTTTCATCTCTAAAGTATTGACCAACACCATAAGCCCCAGCCTGCGTTGGGGTTAAGTCTGGTTGTGTACGTCTGCTTCTTGAAAATATTGAATTATCCTTTTGCTCTATATTTAATCCAGTTTGTGGATCTATATCTTGTTTATCAAAAATACTCATACTATTTATTTATATTTGAAAAAATCATTCCTGAATAATTTTCAAGAGAATCATATAATGGACTTTTGGAACCATCACTATTTGTTACAACTTTTGATTCTATATAATTTCTAGCATCTTGTGGGCTTTTTATGTTGTCTAACACATTTTTATCTTTAGTATGATATACATAAGTATTTACTAATGGATTTCCATTTTCATCTACAGTAATTGAATTTGCAGAAACTAAATACAACTGTCCATCTTTTGGATCACTAAATGGAACAACTGAATACCCCTTACTGGAAACATCTTTATATATCTTATGAATTGGCTTTAATGCTTTTGATATACCTTCATCCACATATTCAAATGAATAGGTTTTATCATCTTTTTTAGACACATATCTTGCCTGTATTTTACCAGTTTTAGTTATGTATATAGAACTCTTAAAGTCATCATACATAACATCTTCTGAAATTCCAAGTTCTTTTGTTACTTCATCTTTATTTACTGATTTTTCATTACCATCTTCATCTTTTATATATACATTTGACGGCATTGCTGAACCTGAAGTTCTATTTAATTCTTTTTCATTATATACACCATCCTTATCCTCTCCACCAAGAACAAATAACTTGTTTTGCATAGCTGTTCCATTTAACAAAGCTCTTGATACTATTGGATAATATGCATCATAATCTATATTTCCATCTTTAGTAGTTGGGATTCCATCAATTGTACCATTTAACTGAACAAAATCATTCACCATATTTTTAGCATCCTCAACAATTCCCTGCCCAGTAATATTTTTAGCAAGTCCAACCATTAATTTTGATTCAAGATTTTTAGCACCAGCATATAATCCAGTTAATCCAGCAGCAGTTAATGTAGCTTCTTTCATTCCGCCAATTGGCAAAACTCCACTTGTTACTAATAAATTTTTAGCATATTCCTTATTTTTTTCTGCATCATATCCAGCAACCGTCCCAGCTACCCCTAAATATGAAGATAATCCAGTTTGTTTATATTTTGGATCATTTAAACTAAGTCTTTTTTCAGAAATTGCAGAAGTAATTCCATTGATATTATCTTGAGTAGATTCATCTATCACTGAAGTATCTGTTATGGCCCTAAATACACCATTTGAATTGCCAGATTTTCCTCCGTCTTTTGAATTCATATTATCAACATCTACTGTTGATTTGGTAAATGATAATTGTGGAATCTTATTTTTAACTACTGACTTTGCATATTCTTCACCAGACTTAAATCCAGCAGCCTCAGCTTCAGCATTAAATGCATCTTTATGTTTATTATACAATGATTTAGACAAACCACTTTCTAATTGTTTTAATTTTTCAGTATTACTGGCATATCCAGATTTAACTAAAAATCCACTTAAATCTCCAGTTTGCATAGCCTCACCAAATGTAGCCTGTTCCGCTTTAGATAATCCTCTATAGAATTCACTAGCATTATATGGAACATCTTTAATTAATTCAGTTGCAACCTGATCATAATCTGGTGCAATTAAATAATCAGCTTGTAATTTAGTAAAATCGTTGTTTTGCATTGCCTCTTGAAGATTGATTTTTCTTGGATCATTCAACCCAACAAATCTTTCTCCAGAATTACGTCTTTGTATTTTAGCTTGTTCAAATGCCTGAGCTTGCTTTAATTGTTCTGCATTAAATTTATAGAATGGATTAGACTTCTCTTGGGCAATCATCTTAGCTATCTCATTAGCAGCATTACCATAATCCCCATTGTATTGATTCTTAACTACATCTTGTACTTTAGCAGTAAATTCATTAGTTCTATTCTGTAATCCATTGGTATCATAAGTCTGCATTCCACCAATTTGTCCTTGAAATTCATTGAATTCACCAATACCAACATCATATCTCTGTTGACTCTTATTAAGCAAATCAGCCATTCTGGCAGTTTCATTAGGATCATATACTGGTTGATATACAGAATTACCTGCATAATCTACAGATAAATATGGCTGCATATATGGATTGTAGTTATCTCTTCTATCTCTATACATTATCTTACCCTTTTAGTTGGATTTAGAGTCTTAATACCCAATCTGTATAATAATTGATCCATATCATTTGATTTATTATATTCTTGTTGATAATCTAATTCATAATTTGGATTAAGCATATTAAGGTAATTATTATCTCTTTTCATTCTTTGATTTTCAGACATATAGTTTTGTATGGTTTGACCAGTTGATTGAGCAAATCCAGCCCTTATTTGAGCATGAGCATCACCATATCTCTGTTCAATATCCATAGTTTGTTGCTGTTTCATCATAGCTTCTTGAGCAGATAATTGTCTATTTGTTTCATCAGCCCTAGTCCTATAATCAGCATTAACCATTTCTTCTTTTTGATAAGATTGCCCTAATTGATCTCCAGCAGTTCTGCTACCGCCCAATTTTGCCATTAGAGCTATTCTGGCAGCTTCTGATGCACTTCTAGCCCCTTTAGCCATATACCTACCAGTTGACTCAGTTAGTGCCTCATTTGACCTTATATTGCTTCTCTCTCTACCTAAATCAATTTGATTAGCCTGGACTCTACCTAAATTTACACCTACATTCTTTAATAAATCTTTTTTTCTACGTTCTGCGTTATTTTTTAATATAGAAGAAGACATTGCATTAGCACCTATTGATAATGCTGGGCCTAAGATGTTGGCAATTGGTGAGTATTGCTCACCATCTGATTGGTTTTGCATGGTTGAATTAGCACTTGGATTAACAAGATTAACTTCTGGAGTTATATTAGCCTGAAATCCTTCTTGTTTAAAAACATCAGTTCCAAAATTACTATAATCTGTATTTATTGATGGGTTATATCCAATTATAGAATCTTTATATTTCATAGGAGATCCATAAATACCACCATTATTTTGAAATTTATTTAAAAAACTTCCATCCCAATGCATTGGCAGTTCCCCGCCTATTCTAAATTCTTGATTTGCGAATTGCGAATTATCCTGAGATTCAGGTTGTTTTGATTCTTTTGGTTTAATAGATTCCTGATATTCCATTAATCTCTTAGCAGCCATATTATAGGCTTCATCAGTGAATTGATCTTCACCAGGTTTTCTTTTGGTATTTGTATAAAACCTATTATATATTTTCTTATGCTCTTCAGCTATTGTAGTTTTATTCTTTTTCATTATTTTCTAGATTTTATATCCTTATTGTAAAATAATTTATCAGAGAAGATATAAGTTTGTTTTGTTGATGGATCTAACCAAGAATTTTCTTTATCCTCAACTAATCCAACTGCTTGATTACCAGATACTGACGTAGGATTTCCCATTGCATCAACCTTTATCCCTCCATCTTTTCCTTGATGTGTTTGTCCAGTATATTCTTGTAATTGTCCACCAAGTGCCTTTTGTTTCAATTCTGGAGTTTGTGGATTAAATGGTAATTGAAAATTATTCATACGGTTATCTCTTTGTTTCAAAGCATCAAGATGTTGTTGATATTCATTCATCTCAGTACCAGTAAATGGTTGAGTTGCACTTAAATAATTTATTTCACCATTACTACCGGTTCCGTAAAAATTATGTTGATTCCCTCTATATATTGTTTGAACTGTAGATTTTTGATTATTATCAAATCCTTCATTCTTCCTTATTAAACTTTGACTTTCTGGAGTTAATCCACGATAAATACCTCTTCTTCCGGTAGATGAATCATTTAAATGTAATGCAAATAAAGCCTCTGGATCAATTCCAGACAATCTTCCGCCATAAGCAAATCTGTTAGTACCAGCATTATTAGATGATTGTAGGCTATTGTTTTGAAGTCTTTGATTAGCCATGTTTATTTGGTTAGCTTGGGCCTGCATCATCTTTTGTTGATTCATTTGCTGCATTTGAGCATCATAGGCCAAGTCTCCTTCATAATCAGATTGTACCGCTCCACCAACTTGTCCGCCTAAGGATGCTCCAATTGAAGTACCAATCCCTGGGGCGATTATTGTTCCAATACCAGCACCTACAACTGAACCTATGGTTCCTGCATTGGAACGTAAAAAACTTCCAAAACTATATTGAGGTAATCTTTGATTATATAATCTTCCACCATTAGCGTAAGAATATTGTTGTATGTTTGGATTGTATATCATAATATTTTAAAAATTCAAAAATAAATATAAATAAAATCAGGAACAAATATATTATCTATCCATAGTAGTTATACTCAGTAAATGATGTAATCAAATCTCTAAAGAATACCCTATTATTCCCACCAACAGAGTTATCCTTTGTAGTTATGGTTACATAGATATGGTTAGATAAAATTCTTTCGTTACTACCAGTATAATTTCTTAATCTATTTGTTCTGTATTTCTCAAATCTCCGTTCTACATTTGTAGCAAAATCTAAAACTCCAGTATCATGATTATTACTATAAATCCTTATTGTATCAATAAAATCTACATAAGCTCCGTTAGAATCAACCTGAGTCATTAAAAACTCCACAACATTAAACAATACAACATCATCTTGATTTGCAGTTATTAGAAAGGTAATTTCGCTTGGAGTATATGTGTTTTCAAATTTATTATAATCCCCATCATTAAGAGATTCTATTTTATTTGTGTCAGTTAATACTAATGCATCTACAATATCAATTCTTTCTAATGGTTCAGAATCAAATATACCAAATGGATATTCAAAGTATCCTATAAAAGCATCTTGTATTTCATTAAATATAAATGCTCTGTACTTAATACCATCATCATTTATTTTACAATGAAACTGAATTTCATTATATTTTCTATTATGAACAATCCTTGCTCCAGTTAAATCATATGTTTTAACTATGTTATTGATATTTTTCGTAATTGAAATTTTTTCAAGACCATTTTCACTAATCCTTAGAAATTCTTTTCTAATTTCATCAATAAAGTACAATGAATTATCGCTTGTAATTACGTGGTTAGAGTTGTTTATTCCATTGTTAATTGTGATATAATCATACCTACCAAGTAATCCAACAGATCCCAATACAAGAGTAGCATCACCATTGATATTTGTAGTTGCCTGCTCATTTACAGACACTATACCGATAGCATGTTCCTGAAAGAAGTATAATCTATTATTAAAGATTCTAAGTTCTAAAATTTCACCATATTGACCATCTACATCAATATATGTAGAAGGATTAATATTTAAAAATGAATCAGATGATTCCCCCAATATTTTCAAATCAGAAGCAACAATCCTATTATTAAATGATTTTAATATAGAATTTGTATCTTGTTTTTCAAAGTATTCAAATAGATTCTGATCTCTTGAGTATGTATTATTGTATAGGTATAAATTCTCTAATTGTGTAAATGGAGTTCCAGTTTTATTTACATAAGTATTCTCTCTTAACGTGGTAGGATCTAAATCAGTGTAAACACCAGAAAATTCATGAATCATATATGAACTTGTTTCTGTGTATATACTTGTAAAATAACTATCATTCCTAAGTTTCAAATTTTGAACAGAATATGTTGGGAATATTACTATTTCATTATTTCCAGCAGTATATGACGGATTTGTTTGAATTATATCAATGTTACTACCTCCAATTATTTGATTATTTCTAATGAATGGATGACTATTGTCTGAAATTTGCCTTAAATATTCAAATACCCCAGAATAAACATCTCCCTTAACTTCTTGATATGCGGTATTAGAAAAATCAGTTAAAGCAACATATCCATTCATTTTTCTTGAATTATATGAAGTTCCACCATATCTTGATTCAAAATTATCAACATAAGCACATCCCCAATATTGAGTATATGTATATGGCGATGATATTGATGACGTTGGTTGTAATATCTGACACCTTCCTTTGTTTGAATTGCCAAATAATTTATGTTTCCCATTAAAAGTATAATATGGAATTTCAGTAAAAACAACAGTTTCCCCCTTTCTGATAAACACATCAGTTCCACTCAATGGAATAGTTCCTTCTATATCAACATCATATTCAACGTCTTGTTGTAATGATAATGATTTATTAACATTTAAATAAGATGAAGCAACGAAACCAAAAATTTTATATATATTAGATTGATGAGTTTGAACATTATTCCTTATTATACTTACATTAAGTGCATTTTTAAATAAACTAAACCTTGAATACATCTTTTTATCACCTAAACAATATTCTGGAGAAATGAATTCTAAATATTTGTTTGAAAATGTTACTGGAGTTTCCGAATCCTGATCTATGTTTGTATTAGATAAATCATACTCTTTGTTGATACCAACAGCTCTATATTTAGCTGTTTCAGCAGTAATATACGGTAGCGGTATAAATAATCCCCAATAAACACTTCTATCTGATTCAGTTAACGGAACATACATTATTCTATATTGATACGCATCTCCATTTTCATCTAGAGGTATATTACTAACAGTTACATTCAAATGATATAATGGCATTTCTACTCTTACTGGAGTAGCTAAGAATTGTATTGGATCATAATTAGTTGTATCATAAACATATTTATAATCACAAATCCACTTCGGATAAGAATATTGGTTTTTACTATTCCTAAATTGGATAGATAACCTATATACTTCTTCTAATTTAAATATCTTGTTATAAGTATCATTTTCTGGTCTCGCAAAACTATCATATCCGCCACTTATTTTTTTGCTATACCATTTAGTATTTTCACCTGAATCATCTGGAGACAAGAAATAATGCTCGACTTGTTCTATTTGTATATTTGGTCCAGAAGAACCAATTGTTGTTCCGTCAATTTGGTATATATAATTTGATGAAAGTGGAGTTCCCCACTCAGCTATATCATTGCTTTTATTTACACAATCATATGTTTTTGGTATAGTAGTAGTTGAATAATCTGGTACTGTTCTATCTATAGTAATAAATGAAGATAATGCGCTATTCCATATTACAGCATTACCACTACCTATAAACCTATAAGATCTTGCATCCCAATAATCATCAGTAGCAAAATTATCTATGTCAAACAATTCTTCACTATAGTTGCCAATAAACAATCTATTGTTTTTAATTTCAAGCTGTCCTTCATTCAAAAGTAAACCATTTGCAGATAAGAATTCTTCTGGAGATATGTCTAATATAGGAATTCCAACATCATTTGTAGTTAACGTTGTGGAAGATGAACCATCATAAATTAAACTTACTTTTGGTAATGATACATCATTTAAATAATGTATAGAATATATCTTTATTTTATTAAAAGAAGTATCTATATTTGATATTGTAAGATTTATTCCTTTATTTGTATTTACATCAAATCCAACTCCTTTATACTTATAATCATTAGCATCTGTATTGGATGCAGTTGTTAAGTTATAGCCTTTAGATATTGGTGATATTGCAGTTTCAGATCCATTATTGTTAATAAGTTTATAAGCATAAAATATCTTACCAGATAATAAATTTCCAGACACCGTCTGGTTAACGTGTGGCTCAGTCATTACAACTGATGGTACAATATCAAGATCTTGAACGCTATATGATGATGGATCGTTGATTGCAGAATAAATAACGTTTAATGACCTTAATGGTTGAGTTGGCAAAGCTAATCCATTTGGATTATTTACAGTCCAATATATCTTTTGGACTAAATCACTCTCATAATATGATCTGACTTCAATCTCAAGTCCAGCAGCAAATCCCATGCTACCACTAAAAACCTTATGTCCAGGAGATGTGGACCAATAGTAATTAGTAAAATCCAAGGAAATAGCAGCTTCACCATTTATTGGTATATCATCCTCATCAACCAAGCAGATAGTATCACCAATCATTGTCATCAAGAATATAATGAATTTCTTATTTAATTTATGGATTTTCAATATTGTACAGGCTGCGCTATATCCTATTATAATATTAGTTCCTTTTATATTCGTATATTCACCAAGTCTAGAATCATCATGATTATTAACCCTTAGATTCTTTGCAATATAAATAGTATTATCATCCCTTCTACTTACAGAAGAATCAACATCAATACCCTTAAGTGGTCTTATTATTTTTTTAGTCATTATTGCAAATTAATTGATTCACTGTAACCATATCCCTTGAATCCAGTTTTATGCATATTTGGATCTCTATAAATTCTATTCATCCTAGCTCTAATAACTTCCCAATCATCAATGGAACCTAAACTAGAATTACTTCTTGCTGAAGCAATTGCAAATGAATATTCTTGGTCAAAATATTCTTTCTTTTGTTTTTCAACTTCATCCCTTAGCCACATCCTAGTGATTACTTTTTTTGAGATATAAGCAACAACTGCCCTAATCACTTTAGCATCATCATCTATCATCGGATTATTCTCATTATCAACTGGAAATGTTTTATAAGCCATCTCAATAACTCCAGTTTTAAATCCAGTTTCAATAAAGTTATTGTTTATTCTATAAGTATATTCTTGTCTTTCATAAAATTGTTTTGGTACGGCGGTAATGAACCCATCACCTTCATCTACTTGAATACCGTCAATAAATACAACTGATGGTGCTTCAAAGTTAAACTGAACCGTTGCATCTAAATTACCAACATTGTCTGGATTGAAAAAAGTATCACTTTCTTTTATTAATGTAGTTTTTGTATAAAATTCTCTTATTCCGCCTTCAGAAAAATCTGCTAAATCATAAGGCATTGTAGTCCTAGCATTCTCAACAAGCAGAATCGCAACTTTGTTTACCAAGAAAGAAGGAACTCCTATTAATGATAATACTTCCCAAGTCCATTCCTTAGCTTCTTCTTCGGTAAAATCACTTATACCAGATCTATGTATTCTTTCAATGACATCATGTAATGATGTATATTTACCTTTTACTGACATATCCTATATCTTATATTATTTCTTCTAAATTCTTATATTGTAATCCTAGTATTTGTTCCTCTATTAATAGGTTTTCTTCACCGTAAAACTGTTTAGCCATCGTTATCTCCATTTCGCTCATTTCTTCTAGTACACAATGATTTTTTATGTATTGATAATTAGATAATTTGCAGCTTACCAACCAATTTCCATCCTTTAACTCACTGCAAATAAAAGCAACTTCACGTAGTGTATAATCTTTGTCGTAGTTTGCATACTTTTTCACGGCTTCCGGCAAAACAACATCCAACATTTCAGAAGGTAATATTACATAATACATCATTCCAACACCATCCCTTCCAACAGACTAATCGTGTTTTCACCTTCTGTTTTATTTATGTAATCACTTTCAACCAAAGCCCTTAATCCGGCTTCATTGTAATCACCTGCCGACATTCCTGATATTGAAATAGGGATATTATATTTATTTGACAACCCTCTTAAAATACCGCTTCCTGCCAACAACCATTCTAATCGCAAGAATCCTGCAATTGCTTGAGATGTGTCAAAACATATCGACATTATTGTTTGGTCTGAATTATTTTGATATAGAGTCGCACCTAATGTCAAATCAAAAGGAACTGCATAATCAGAAGTTGATCCCCAAAATGTTGATAATACAGCTCCGGTCAGTGTGCCATTTGCTCCACCTAAAATATTATATATAACAGAACCTTGACCATGATTAAATACATATTCAAAATAGTTAGCTCCATTTAACAATTTAGAATGAGAAACTTTACCTTCACAACTTCCTGATGTGAATCCTATAGTAGCTAAGGTTGCCGAATTTCCTACCCACTCGTATAATGCCGTAAATGTATAAATAACCCCATTTACTGTTACAGTAATTGTACTTCCAGCCAACCCGTTCCAATCTATTTCAATATCATGGTTAACAACACTTTGTAAATCACATACAATAATGGTTTGTTGAGATGTCCCATTTGATATAGTAATATTTAAAGCCCAAAGATTTGTTATGTTAACAAAAATGCCTTTTGATCCAGCTAATCCTGTTTTTGAAACCAATAAATATTTGGTTAGTGCCACATTTGCTGGCTCATAGCTAATTTTAAAATTGATTGGGGTTTGTCCTAAAATATACATGTTAGTGTTAACATATGCCGTCTGCGAAAAAGTGCCAACCATTATGTTTTTAACCAAAACATCGTTATCTTTTGTGGAGTGGTCACCAAAATAATATTTATTTCCTTTTAAAACTGGGGATGAATCGAATACTTTTATTTGTGGAATTAAGATTCCGCCTAATGAAATAAAGTTTACAGTTAGGTCATAAGGCTTTAAAACATTAAAAGCTAACGGATTTGTTATAGTTCCAGTTCCATTAACTGAAATGTCTTCAAAGATATATCCAGCATCTGGTAGTGCAAAAATATTACTTATTTCATTTTCACTATAATAAAAATCACCTTCTCCATCTGGGAATATAGTTCCATTACCAGTCTTTGATACAGTCACTTTATATAAAGGTTCGACTTCTATTATGACATCGTCAAGCTCCTCATCAACAACTAACCTTATATCATCCATTTGTTATATCTTGAATTATTACCCAAGTTCCGCTAAAATAAGTTTTTACTCTACCATTAGGATATGTAAACTCACAATCATATAAGTATCTTCCGGCATCTATAGATACCTGATTACTTATTATTTGAAATACTCCATTGATCGCATCAGTTATTAGAATTAATCCATTAGTAGTTGAATACGTAAGTGCTACTGGAGAACTAGATGTAAGTTTAAACTCAATCTTTATAATAACATTAGTTATATCAATAGCTAATCCAGTTTTAGAGTCTGTAATTGTAAAAGATGCACCACCATAATCATCATTTTTAACTATATTTGGAAAATTATATTTTGCTATTCCATTGTTTGGTGTCTTTATTATCATATTATATTTTTTTATTTAATCAAAGTATTCAATTATTCCATTCTTCTTAATGAATTTGGCTATATTTTCTTTAGCAGTCCTTGTTATCTTAAATATATAAACATTTTGATTTTTAATGTTAGATGTGCTTTTATCCCAAAGAAATCTTACACTATAACCATTTGTATGTTCATTTAAATATACAAGTATCTTTTTATCCTTAATAAGTTTTAATTCTTCATCAGTTTTCCCTGGATATTGTTTATGCCAATAATCAAGAGTTTTTTTCCAATCAGGTAATATATGGCTCTTTTTTATTTCACCATTAATAACAAAAGGAGTCAATCTCCTCCTTTGAATCCTAAAATAACCAAGTCTGTAAGGAGCCTTATATTCAATATTCTCATATATAATCCCATTTATTATCCTATCATTATATTCTTTTAAAAATATTGAATAGGTTTTAAAATCAATTGGATTCTTTGACGTGGACTTATATTCTTTATATAAATCCTTAATACCAAAATCTGAATTATTCTTACCAACTCCTCTTTTGTATGCCATTATTTTAATTGTTTAGGAGTATCACTAGAATCATTAACATCATCAATGGGTTGCTTTGACTCAATGCCAATTCTCTCTTTAATTATAATACTCGAAAGTTCCATCTCTATATCCTGATTAAGTGGATATGGACTATTGTTATCAAGAGCTGTACCATTATTTGTATTTAAGAAAGTAAATACTTGAGTTGGTCTTGCAAATACTGCATATAAATCCATATACTTAATTCCCTTATTAATCAACCTTTTTGTAATTAAGTAAATATATCCATCTTCAATAAAACAGAAGATATTATTCTGATTAAATTTACCATTACCACTATATATAGCCTGTTGTGGAGTTACAAATGTAAAATTCTTACTAAGTATGGTAGAAGAACTTATCCTTTGAATTAAAGGCACTCCTGATGTTTTCTCAATCATATTTGGAACCTTCAGCTTAGTCTTCATTAAAACCTTATCAGATGGGATGTCTGGATACAAATTAGATGCATTGACATTTTCTATTTCTAGCTTTGGGATATGTTGAATTAATGACTCAGATATTGAAGTCTTAAATTTATTGCTATATCTTTGTTTAATTAGCATAGCTCTAGTATTCTCAATATCATATTGGATATCTAAGATGTCTATAGACTCGTCATCCGAAATTTTTGGTTTAATAGTGTTGAATATTCTGTAAGACAACTCATTAAATGTAATCATTTTATACTAAATTTATATTGATATTGTAATACAAGTCCTTTATTTACAAAGTTATAACCTAAACCAACTTCATTATTCTTGAATTGATAAGTTAATACTGGAGCAGCGAGATTAAGTCCAATTACTCCACCTACGCCAAATTGATTCCTTGGTACATTTACAATAGTAGTTTGCCTGTTATTCTTTATATCAAAAGTTTGTTTATATAATCTATTTTGTGTTATTTGTGAATTTGCCATTATGTTTACTTCGGAAATGGTTGTATCTACTTTGTAATTATACATTTTAAAGTAATCATTATATATAAATACAGTATCATGGATACCTACAGTGTCACCCGGAAGCCATAGTGTATCAGTATCGTATATTGTTGTATCATATGGTATCAAAGAATCAATTGTTACTGTTGTATAAACAGTGTCTCCAGGAATCTTCTCTATTATAATTCCACCATTAGGCTTCATCCATAATAGAAATCCTAATAAAATAATTGATAGAATGTAAATAATTCTTTTTGTAATTTTCATTTTTTAAATCGTATTTCACCAAGTCTTTTTAACCAGCCCTTTAAGAACTTCTCTTGAGTTGGATTTTTTTCAACTATTGTATGATAGAATTTATATCTAGTTGCCCATATCCTATCAAATAATATCTTTGGATTTGTATTATTAATCATTTTAAGTGTGTTTGGGCCAACAACTCCATCTTCGGTAACGCCAACTATAATTTGCAATTTATGAATTGCTACAGGGCCCGAATTGTATATCCAATCAACTAATATCTCTGCTACTGATTGATCAATTATTTCATCTGCTTTAAACTTATCCCAATAGAACTTTCTAAATATAATTTTAAAATCATCTATTGTAATGAGTTTAAGATCCTCTTTATCAACATCATCATCATAATCTTTATCCCAACCATTAGCCTTCCACGTAGCTATTGTGATACCTTTATTGGTAGTACCACCAAGATCATTCTTGACTTCATTATAGTCACCTTCTGCTAAAAGTATTTTTGGTATTAACAAATTAATATCAGCCATTTTATTTTGGTTTAAATAGTTCGACTAAAGAAATTCTAAGTAAAAATGAACCAGCTAAATGCATTGAATTAATTAATTCAAGTTTGTTTAATACAAATTTTCATATTTACCAAGAATTGTAATATGACTTATTTCTATTGCAGACAAAAATATCAGTGCACCAAAGAATCTTTTTGATTAAACTTCATCGCTACCACTAATTAGTTTTTTTAAAGAACTTTTTCATAACATTCAAATTTCATCTTCTGGGAATTCATACCAGAAATTAGTATCAGCCAATGTATTATAAAGCTGTACCATATTTTCTATTTCATCTTTTGTTAATCCATTATCATCATCTGTAGGTGGTACTTCTCCAACATATCTACTAAAATAATCAGTAATGGCTAATTGACATATATTAATAGTTTTAAACTTACGGAGTTCCTGTTCAGAAACTTCCGTAAGCATAAGTCTATTTGCAATAACATTAGCATAATCACTAAAAGTAGCAACTACACTATATTCAAATTGTTGTCTTGTTACAAGTTGTGTACTCATTCTTTATGTTTTTTATACTCTTCTAGCATACCTTTGGTCGTGTTTAAAGCTCCAACAATCTGATTATAATGAAGTTCAGTTTGTTTTAGTTCCTTTTCTAAACCTTGAATTTGCTTTTCCAGTTTTTCTTGGAATGTCAATTCTTTAACTTCTACTTTTTCTTCTTTTGCCATTGTTTTATGTTTTAAAATTAATAAAAGACAAATGTATTTATAAAAGAAATACCATACAATTATTTTTTATATATAAAGTTGTTATACGTTTGATTCTAAGTTATCATAAGCACAATAACCTTCACTTGTTAACCCCCCCCATATGCCAACATCTGTTACGTTTGTCAATGGAGTTCCGTCATTTAATTTAGTACATTTCCAATTTTGAACAGTCCAATATTGAGTACCAATTAAGACTACATCATAAATATATCCATCTTCATCAATTATTGGTGCTGGAATTCCTGGCACATCGTAAATTAATCTAATGGAAGTACCAACTCTTTTGGAAAACCCTCCAATAAAACCACCAACAGAACCATTTAGATAAGATGTAGTCATGGCCTGATAGGTTGTAGAAGTATATTCTTCCTTTACACCCAATGCATTTTGTATTTTCAAGTTAACAAATGCTCCAGAAGAATCCCTACTTCCAGCTCCTATACTTGTAAATCCACTTGAATTATCTGCACCAAAATTAGGCGTATTCCAATGAATCAATCCTGATTCTTTTAAATGTCCTCCAGAGATAGAATTTCCACCCAAATACGTTGATAAAGTTTGGAAATCTGCAATTGATGGAACTTTCCAATTTATAGGTGCAAATAAAGGATTTGAAATAGCATACCAATTATATAGTCTTCCATATCCACCAGTTATAGATGGATTCATTATATTTTGTGCAAAAAATATCTTTCTATTATCCATAATTAAACATATAAAGCAATATTCCAATCAATTCTAGTAGCACTTATACAATTCCACGCCAAGTTGTATTCACCAGCAGCTAGTGAGACCAAACTTCCATTACCTTTAAAAGTAACACCACTTCCAACAATAGTTATTGTCGCTGTACTTGTAACAGTAACTACAACTACTCCAAACATTCCACTTGCAAAGTTAGTTAATGTAAGTGAATAATTCCCATTTATTGACCACGTTTTATTTAATCCAGTACTCGCATCCCAAGAGACGCTTGAATTGGTTGTTAATGCCGAATAAGCATCATCTATATAATATAGTTCTTTAGATGAAGAATCTCTTCTTATTTGCTGAGATTTATATCCAGAAGACAACTGTGGAGTCTCGACTTTGGAGTTAAATCTAAGTAGTTGGGATGACGGCGTTGAATTAAACGTTCCATATATTAAACTATTAGTTTTGCCTAATGCCTCAGTTGTCCTATCTAAATTATCAATATATAATGATGTCGTTGCGCCAGTTTCATACCTTCCGGAGTAATTACCAAGAAATATATTTGAATCTCCAGTGTTCAGCCCACCAGAGAGCTGCCCTATTGCTATATTATTTGAATATGTATTTGTACTGGAATACACAAGGGCGGAACTTCCTATTGCGATATTGTAATTCCCATTCACGCCCTGTCCTGTGCTATTTGCTCCAATAATCGTATTATATGTTCCGCTTGATAAGTTTGCGGCAGATGAGCCACCTATCGCTATATTACTTGAGCCAGTGTTTATTGTAGCACCAGCGCTCCATCCAATTAATGAGTTATTGTCTCCACCAGATAAGGATACTCCAGCTCCAACTCCCAATGCTACATTCCTAATTGAAGTTGCAGACGTGGATCCTGTAGTTGAACTTCCTACATATAAATTGTCTCCATAAGCAGCAGATAATCTATATGAATCCCATGTAAGTACCGATGAATATTCAAATCCATTATTTGTTGTATTTATAAATGGTATTTGATTGTCGGCTCCATAAGCCACGGTAGTATCTGGTGGAGTAGTCCACGATCCATTACCATTTAAATATACTGTTGTAACTCCGGTTAATTTTGGCAAAAACCCGTGCTTAGTTGTACTAGAATTGTTTGTAGTTACATCTGTAAATGATAAATCAGTTTCTGGTATTGTTGTAGATGCACTTAACGCCCCAGCAGTTCCTTTTATATATCCAGCAAGAGAACCTAATGTTATTGCACCAGCAGTAGATATTTTAATATCAACACCTGTTGCCCAATCTACACCCCTTCCTATTTTAAATGAATCAGAATCGCTGTTATCAATCCCAGTCACCCACCTTTGTCCTTCTGTTAATAAATATTGTAATTGAGCATCACCAGTTGAGGATTGTTCAATAGTTAATCCAGTTGCAATTCCTGTAGATGTGGTACTTTCATATATGTGTATTTTTGATATAGGAGCATTTATCCCAATACCAATATTTCCATTACTTAATATTCGCATTTTTTCAGATGAATCAATGTCGAATATTATGTAACCACTACCACCACCAACTGTATTGATAATAGTACCACCAGCAGAGTTAGTGTAAAAAGTTGAATAATGGGATCCATCCATAGAAAGCCTTAGTTGTGGAGTTCCATCAGATTTTTCTATATGAACGGGATTTAATGGTGTAGTAATTCCTATACCAACATTGCCCATAAAAGAATTGTTGCCGGTGCCATCAGATGTTAATTGACCTGTAATAGCAATTCCAGTATTGGTTGTATTAAGTTTAACTCCCCCATTATAATATAATGATGTTTGTGCATTTTTTGTAGATAGAATTGACCATTTAGCATTAACATCATCATACAATCCATATTGGGTTTCAGTACCCATGAATGACCATAAAGCAGTAACACTATATTTTACTTGAATCCCACTCCAAGTAGTAGTTCCTTTACGGTTTATTTCTAACAAACCAGTTCTATCTAAACTATCTTTTAATAATATACCACCAATTGTAGTACTATTAGGTGTTATAAATTGAGAAGCAGTTAAAATACCGCTAGTTGTATCATCAGCATTATTTTTCAGATAATCACTATGTGCCTGATTGTTATTTAGGCTGTGGGTGTAAGCGGTATCCCATTGAGTCTGTTCCGTTGTTGTCGGAATAACATACCCGCTCGTTATGGAAAATATACCTGTAGTATTAGAATAAGATAAGCCAGTAGCTATTGAGCTTAATGACGCTAATGTTATATAATTTTGACCTTTAACATAAGCTGTTGATGCTAATTTTGTCGAATTATTAGACAATGATTCTGTAACGCCAGTTACGGATGATGTAAATTTACCAGTTCCGGTTACGTCTAATGTATATCCATTGTCAACAGATGCCCCAATTAATATCTTACCAGTGGAATAAGTCAGATTACTACCAGATTTTGACCAATAATTTATTCCAGAAACGGATATAGTTGGAGTCAGCAATCCGGTTGTATCATTATAACTCCAAGTCATATTACTAAGTGAATCATTCTGAATTTGAGATGCAACTGTATCTTGAACGGTTTCGATAAAATCAGTTATAGTTGTATATAATTGACTGCCAGTGTGATTCGCTCTATCTCTATCTGATGCATGATAATGCAAGATAGAATCTCCAGCATCTGTTAAATCAGTATGTTGTGCTGATGTTAAATGGAAATATTGGCCAGTAGTTCCACCATCTATTAATGATAAGTCATTGTGATTACCAATAGCGCCCCTATCAACCCAAACGTCATCAGTTGTATTATAAGTCCATTGATGATTGGTTGCTAAGTTTTTATCAGTGCCAACTGTTACGGTAGCTGGAGTAGTTGCTGCTGATGCGTCAAATATAACAACAAATGCAGACCCAGAGTATTCGACTATATCGTGTAATCCAACTCCAGCTATAGTCCCAAAATTAGCATGTATAGTTAATGTTTCCAGTATATATCTATCACCAGTTGTTGGTGATGCTCCAGGATCAAATGTATTATCAATAACCATCCTTATAGCGGCATCCAAAAAGTTGCCACCAGAGGCCATTGCATCTATATAGGTCTTTATGGCTAATGTTGATGATATTAAAGTATCGGAAGCATCTGCTAATGTGTTTAATGTTGAGAATTGATATCCTGAATTAACTATCTCTCCATTAGATCCTTTAATTAAGAATCCATTATCAGTGCCAGCCACATTAACTCCTAATATATAAGCCAATCCACCATTCCAAGGCACTTCTAATGATGATGTTGTTGCTAAATTATTGCCAAGTTCTACTAATGTTATATTGTTATATTTAGTTCCATCATATAAAGCAATTCCCCTATTTTCCCATATAACACCTTTTTCAAAGTTATTAATCCTATCTCTAGCCTGAGTATCAAGTTTTAATAATTGTGATTGTGAAAGTATAACTGCACCATTAATTGGTCTATATACATATCCAATTCTATTTGAATATGGACCATATATAACCATTTCAGAAATACTTCTTTCATTTATATCATAAACAACAAGTCTCTTTCCTTCAGAAATTGTACTTATTGCGGTAATTATATAAGGAAATCCAAGATAATCCAACACATAGTCATTTACAGCACAATCTAATGATCCTGCCCCAGGTTCATTTGAATCTATTGGATACACATCAACTGTAAATGAATTAAGTTGAAATGTTCCAGTTATATATTCAGGTAAAACATTTCTACATATTGTACCCCATGCTATTGTTGGAAAATAATTACTCATTACTCAAATTGAAAATATATGTGTATAGTTTGAGCTATAGTAGCTAAAGATTGTATTGTTATTACTGTATTTGCAGCATTACCAACAATTGTTGTATATGCGGCTGTTCCAATTAATTTTGTTAATATTCCAGCACTATCTTCAGCATATATAATTACTTCAATTACTGGTTTTGTGGTAGTATGTGTTATTTCTAAGTCCGTAGTTATTGTGGCTTGTGCCCCCGACCATCCTGATGGAAATGTAGCTCCAACTAACCTTGCTGTTATAGATCCAGTTGGACCTCCGGTAATTAGACTTACTTTATAAATACCACCTGGGGCTGTACTAAAATCTGCAATTGTACCGTCTCCAGCTATGTATTGAGCAGAAGTTCCTCCAGTTGGAATGTGCGATCCAGTACCATATGTTATTTCATGATTATAGGCCCAATCTGAACTTATACTTATTAGATTATTACCAGACGTAGGAGTATCTTCTATTGGTCTTTGTATGGCATTAATGGCGTTAGTTGAAAATGTTATATTAGTTCCAGCAGTTATATTTGTTTGTGCTAAATCAAGTTTAGTCAATGTTAATGTATTAGTCCCAGAACCAGTTATATAAGTTTCTCCAGCAAGAATTACAACTGTAGACGTATCAGTCCATTCTGGTGAATCTGATGAATTAACCCATAAAAATTTACCCTGATCAGTTGTTGAAACTATTGCTGGTAAATGAATTAATGCATCTGCAATATGTGTAGGAATTGTTGTCCCAATATAAGTTAAATCAGCAGAAGTAACATGTTTTGCGGTTAAAGTATTTTCAACATGATCCTTGATATAATTTGAAGTAAGCGTTTTTACTATAGATGTGCTAGGTGATGTTTCAAATATACCAGAGGTAGCAGCTACAGTATCAAAAGTTGTCCATGAAAATACTCCAGCACTAGCTCCGGCTGTAAGTATTTTATTATTATTTGTTGTTGAGGTAGCAGGAACATGCTTATTGCCATCTGTGCTTATATGAGACAGTACACCCAAAGTAAGATCAATTGGAGAAACTGCTGATGTAACCATACCAGAAGTATAAGCTTCATATTTATTGTACATTTCAGTTGTAAAAGCCACCTCTATGGCATCTAATATGGATAATGTTCCAGGAGCTGTATGTGTATGTGCTAATGTAACAGCATTTGATATTTGCGCACCACTATTAGCTAATTCATTTAAATAAGTAATATTTGCATGCGTATGCCTTGCCGCTGTATTTGCAGCTACATTTATATTTGAATTGACCCTAGCATCAGTATAATAAAGATTAGTAAGTTCTGGGATATCCGCTGTACTTACCTGTGTATCTCCAACCCCCCAATTTATGTGTGTATTTAAAACTTTATCAGCACCAATAGTTAATGTTGTTGCTCCAGTCACGTCTCCAGTGTGTGTAGCATTGGTTACTTTTGCAGTATTTAATGCAACCGCCGAATTAGCAGCAACCCTAACATCAGTATAATACAAATTAGTTCCTTCTGGTAGATTTGTTGTAGTTTTACTAGAAAAGGAAGCATTGAATAATGCTTGAGTGTAATATAAGTTAGCACTACCTACTGTTAAATCATCAGTAGTTAACCCATCAAATCCAATAAGTGTTATTCTGTTTGCAACAATACTAAATTGAGAGGTGTCAATTTTTGTATCCAAATATCCAGGAACAGTATCTCCACTATTCGCCATAACAGTAAAAGTAGTTCCTGTACTTGGATTTGTCTGTAGTAACTGAATTTTTTCATCAGTTCTTAAAACTTGTTCTGGGACTTCTGATGATGGAATTACAATAGATGGACTTAGCCCTATCTGTATGCTTCCACTATTTCCTAATTCCATTGACATATTAAGCTGTTTGTCTTTGTAAAACTTCTAATATATTTAATATCTCGGGCTGCTTTGCAACATATGCACTTGCAATCATTGAATCATATAAACTCTTTATTAATAATACATCATCTATTGGTTTTGTGTAGTAATTGTTTGCACAATAATATTTGTAAGCTATTGCACCAACTTGTTTATAAACAATTGCTTTTATTATATTAGAGAGCAATAATTCCAATTCTGAAGCAAAACTGTAAGTAGTTACATTGTCGGTAAGATTATATCCTATTGAATATATTCCATCTGGCAATGCTAAATTTGAACCTAATCCAATCTGAACAGATGTAATTGGATATATCAAATCTGCAACAGTAGTTGCTGCTGTTATTATACTGGATATGTCATATGTATATATGGAAGACCAACTTGTATTTGTTGGAGTTTTATATTTAATTGTGATATTTGCGCTTACCATAGTTGCTTGAAATGTAGCAAATGCTGGTATTGTTCCATCATTCCAAGTTGATGCATCTGTTAAATATAGAATTTTTCCGTCATTAGTTTGTTCATTCAATAAAATTAAACTCATATTAAAATATTTTATCCATTAATTTAATCATAAAATCTCTTGATTCTTTTACATATATTGCTGTAGTAAATAGAAATATAGCCAATGGAACTTTCCAATTTTTATATACCCATTTCCATTTTTCAACTTCATTAATTTTAAACAACAACCCTTCCCTCCCCTTAATCCTACTATTATTTTTATCTACAAAACCATACATTTCATTCTCAAGCATATTCACTCTACCATTTGTTATCTTTTGTAAATCCCTTGTCTCTATTGCCAGATTATGATTTTCTTGTACAGTTGTTTTTATCATCCTTAACTGAACATCAAAGTGTTCTTTTAAATCAGCATTCTTGTCCTTGATAAGGTTAGCTATGAGTTGCAAACTTTCGCTTGAGATGTGTTGTTCCATATATATTAATGCTTTTATTGAATATTTTTATACCAAAGATTGTTCATTAATTTTTGTTTATTAAATTATTGTTTGACTCTTATTTTTAAATAACTATTGCTTTCATTATAATGTCATTCATAGTAATAATGTTAGATTATTCAAAAATAGCAATATAAAATATACAATCAAAATATATTTTATACTCACACTTGTTATTATAAAAAAAGGGAAGGCGTTTGCCCTCCCTCTATTTATTTTATTTACCAATTAAAGCTAGACGGTTACTGCCAATACAGTATCAATATCATCTCCAGCTAAAGAAACCTCTACAGCTACTTGAATCCTAAAAGTATGAATAGGGCCTAATCCAGTAGTTGGACTGACATAAGTTTGATCTGCAAACTCAAAACTAATGATATCATAATCTTTAGTAAGATCTACTTCTTGAGTACGTTTAATTTCAGGATAAGCTCCAATAACACCACTCTTATTCAAGAACTGAGCATAAGATTCAAGATTAGCTAATTGCTTAGCATAACCAGTACCAGGAGTAGCATTTGTAGTATAAGTTACAGTAGCAGTTACAAAGTCCCCAGAAAGTATTTTAAACCTTACTGGTTCCCAAGTGTCATTTACTGGATTAAACTTAGAATTATCTTTACCAGAAAATTTCAATCCATAATTAGTAACAGTAGCAATACCAGTCATTCCAGCAGCAGTTGTTCCATCAAATACATAACCAGTTTCTCCTGCATATGCTTCTGACAATGCAAAAGTGGCAGCAGCAGAAGTGGTTCCACTAATAGAATATTTTACAGGAATAGCGTCTCCAGTAAGAGTTGTAACAACAACATTAGTCCAGGTTGCATCATCAACAGTTTCCATTGCCAAAGGAGGTAATGAATAGAAGTCTGTATTATAAACAATTGTTACTACGGCACTGGTTCCGGCGACATTACTTGCTGTTGCTTGAGTGCCAGCATTAATAGCAGCTACCATAGCAGTTGCGTTTTGAACAGCAGTACCAGCATCTGCAATCAAATAAGCAGTTTCTCCAATATAAGTACAAGCAGATCCAGCTCCACTACCCAATAGAGTTTGTGTATAACTAAAAGTTCTTCCACCAGATGATGGAATATTTAATACAGTTGCATCAGTTACAGATGACGTAGAGGCTGTAAAAGTTGCTGTAGCATCTCCAGTTTTAATATAAGATCCAACTCCCTTCACTCCTTTAGTTACTTTTGTAATAGTAGAATTACCAGTAATAGCAGCAACAGTACCATCTCCAACAACTTCAACTGCAACAAACTTAAATGGTTGACGTTGAATAACTGGGTTAATTGCAGAAACCAATCCAAAAGCTAATTCTTTTTGAGAAGCAGCAGTCGTTTGGTAAGGTGCAGAGAACCTGATTGGAGTATTGTTTATTGTGAACTGAGAATTCATCCATTCCAAATGCATTACGAACAATTCATTTGCAGTTGCATCTAAGGCGCCAGAAGTACCATTAAATCCCAAATAGGATATTTGGCGTTCTGGAGCTACAAAAGATTTACCTACAACATTCTTTCGGGTTGCCATATTCAATTCTGGACTATAAATCATAGTACCATCAGCTAATTTCTTTGCTAACCTCAACTTCTCAGTTGTATTAGCTCCTTTTTCAATAGTCCCATCTTCCTTACAGAAAGCAACAGAACCATTGGCTATAAGTTTTACATCTCCAGCGTCAGCTACACCAGAGGCTACGTTTGCTACATATAAGTAGCTTGCATTTCCTTCAAACATGTTTATTTGTTTTTAATTAAAAAATATTTATTATTTATTATTAAGTTATTACTGGTTTATGAGTTAATGTAACAACACTAGCCAATTCTAAAGCAATCCAATCGGTTCCATTCCATTGTAACAATGCATATTCGCCAGCATTTGTAAAAGTTAAAGTAGTTCCAGCTCCTGTAAAAGTTCCAGTAACAACTCCAGTTCCACCAGCGGTAGCACTTAGCATAATCTTCTTTAATTGTCCAATACAAGCTCCAGCTCCCAAGGTAAAAGCATCACCACCGGCATCTACAGCAATATCTGTATAATGTGCAGCTACACTGATTGCTCCACCAGACCCAGCAGCAATTGTTTCTTGAGCAGCACAAATTGTAATAGGTCCAATTTGATTTGTTCCACTACCGGCAAATCCACCAGTTGTTGAACTGGTATATACTGTAAATATACCGCTACCTGTCAACAAAGCATAATGACTTCCAGCAGTTGTTAATCCAGCAGTAGTTGGCCCAATATATACTCCAGCAGCCCCAGTTGTCACAATAGTTGGAGAGTCAACGGAACCGTCTGAAAGAGTTAATTTACCAGTTTCAGATGATAAAGCGTTTACCTTATCAATTACTGGATTTAAATGTTTTGCCCTAGCAACAATCTCGGTAGCATCTTGATTGCTTTCCATTGTCTTTATTTTACTTAATGCGCTCATTGTTTATTATATTAATTAATTATTTATTTACTTGTTCTTCCTTAGATTGAATATTATATCCAACTTGATTTTGCATTGCTGCTTGTATTAATTTAACTGCTCCAGAAACTATATTATGATGAACTCCTTCATGTAATTCACAATCTTGACTTAAATTTATTCCTAAAGGTGTTTTTATATAATTTAAGTAAACATTATTTAATGAATCTGTATCGCTTGTCACTAATAATGTATGCGAATTGACACCTTCTAATCTCAAACATTTTTCAACATTTGCATGTCTAAATGGATTGTTTTTATTTGCACTATATTCATCATATGAAATAGGTTTTGTCAATATATTTAAATAAGGAATTGCATTTTCAGTTAAATCAACTCTTTCATTTATCGTGTAAAGAACATCTGTTGGTATTGTTACAACATAAGCATCTGGATAAAATGTACTAGATACTATGTCTCCACCAGTTATCGTAACTTCTTCAAGTAATTTACCAAGTTTTCTTTTGTTGGATTCGTTTTTGTCAAAACCTTCTTCATATATCAACTTGATGTAATCCATTTCATACCTTGAAAGATAATAAAAAATAACCCTTGATTCAAGTTTACCTCTTTCTTCATAATTTGGATCCTGCAATCCAAGTTCTATCTCTACAGCTTCTTGCATGTATCTGGCATCCATTATACTTGTTGTTTAGACAAATTACCTAATTTGTATTTATATTCCCTCAAGAACATTTCTACTGCAAGCTTCAATATATCATTATGTGTTGAATCAGCTAATTCAGATGCATTAGTTCCGTCAATACCAGTTGGCCTCGCTAAATATATAATTCCAAATACAGTGCTGGCTATGGATGCATCAATCTCTGCTATATTTTCTTTACTAAGATAGAATACAAATTTATTTGCTCCCTCTAAAACTATAGGAACTTTTTTTATTACTGGTTCATTTGTTAGTGTCCTAATCTTTTTATTTAATTCATAATGATTTATTAATTCAAGTTCAAGAGAATTTATTGGTGCTCCTTTGTCATTTTGAGAAGAAGTCAAGTCAGCATGAGTTAATACTCCAGACAGAAATACCCAGTAATTAGCATTTGTTATTGTGGCCAAATATCCACCATCAATTTGTTTACTTGTGGCAGAAGCAGCAACAGTAATATCTCCAGCAACAGTTCTTTTAATTATTTTTGATAATACATCAGATCTGCGTCTAATAGCATTTATATTATCCTTAATACTATCTCCAAGCAAAAAATTCTGAATTATATATTCTTCTTGTGCTCTCGTCAATATTGAGTATATTACCTCAGTGCTTATATTTTCATCAAACTCTAAATCCTTATTAGTATTTCTTAATAATTCCTCAAAGCGAATTAACATTTCTCTACCAGTCATTATTCTATTTTATTTAATTGTTGTTGACTAACTTGACTCTTATTTGGACTTACAATACTTATTGCATGATCTACAGTCATTGCTACTAATTCATGATATACATCATCATTGAAATCAATTAATGGGGATGATGGTGTTCCTGTTAAATTTTCAGGTTTTCTTATATATGTTAATTCACAACCGGCAGTAGTTAATATTGCAGAATCTGTGCTTTTAAAATAATAAACCATTATAATCTTTTGTCCAGAATTATTTGATGTAATAGTGTATTTTGGATTTTTTAGTACTGGATTGGTGTTTCTGAAACCAGAACTAAATCTAATAGATTCATTTAATTTGACTGGTTCTGCTAAATCAAATACACCTCCGGTTGTTTTTATCCTTACCTTATATGTATGTAAATAATTGGTTATAGAAGATAAAATTACCAAATATTCATTTATATTTGTATTTGTTTGATATAAATCTAAGTATTCAGCAACCAGTAATCCTTGCAAATCATCAATCCTTTTCAATGTATCTGGAAATTCGGATTTGTAGATATTATTACCACCAAACTTCTGATTAATCATTTTATACTGATTGATCTCAAGTAATTGTTTTATTTCTGAATCTTCAAAACCTGGTAATCCAAGACTACCTAGTTCGTAGGTAGTCTTGAATTCAGTTATCAAATCATTTATTGTCATTATTTATTTCCTTTTTCTATTTGATCTATAAGTTTAAAATATAGATTATCTTGAGATTCTTTTAAGGAACCAACTCTTTCTGCAATATCGTTAAAAGTGAATGTTTCATCAAATCCAGTAAAGATATATGCATTATTTCCTTCTTTTTTAATTGCTCCACATTCTAAAGCCTGTAATACAATTAACTTATTTTTAAATGTAGGTGCAGAAACAATAGATAAGAAGTTTTCACGCTGACCTTTGTCTGCATGAATTTCATTGTATTCTTTTCTTAATGCTACTTTTGAAATATCAATCTGTATCTTTTTAGTAGAACTAATTGTATTGAAGTACACCATTAGAGTTTGTCTCATTTTTGGAACATCATCACCAATTTTACCAAGATACATCCAAAATTCCTGTTGAGAGTTATATTCAACTTCAGCTTCATTATTTAATTGTGATTCATCAATAATAGCCCATTGATATTCAACACGGCTCAATCTTTCTTTCCAGCTAGGAGCTACTGTTGGTTGAACCATAAGAATCCTTGCTCTTAGATTATCCATAGGGTCACTCATGTTATATGACTCCCCTTTATGCATTAAACCAGCATCTTTTGTAACTGTTACCTGCATCTTTTCAAAATGATTACCTGGCTTCCTTACGTTAAGATCTAGTCCCAATTGTTGTTCAAAGAACTCTTTTTCTTCGTCACTCTTGAATATGTTTACTAAATCACCACGCTCATTCCTTGGTAAACAGAATGAAGTTGTAGCTCCATCCATTTTAAAGTAAGCTATGTGTCTTGGATCTGTAATCATTTTTCCTCCTCTTGGAGATGGCATTATAATAATTTTCTTTTTTTCTAAAAATTCTTTTTTAATTGCTTCTTCTGTTGTCATAAATTTGTTTTTAAATTATTTAGGTTTTAGACAAAAAATAAAGGAGAGAGGATATAACCCCTCTCCGATTATACTATCGAAGTACATTAGGACGAAGCCTACCAGTACGTTTAACATTTCTAATTAATATACCAAGCCATGCGGCTTTATATACAGAATAACCATCTTTAGATGAAGCAGTCATTATGGCAGCTCCATTATCTCCAGTGTATCCTTCTCCACCGGGAGTAAATGGATCACGTAATCCAGGAATATAACGGTGAACTTCATGATTACCTTTCAATGATACACGTTGAATATTTGAGTTACCATTGGTAGTGCCAAAATCCCAGATATCATAAGTATATGATTCAGCAAGACCTTCTTTAAAACGTTTAGTATGAAGAACTGGATTATCTTTCATTGGATCAATTATCACATGGAATTTAATTCCATTAACAAAAGTATAAGTTCCAATTTGAGTTTCATCTAATTCCTTACCGCCTTGTTTAAAGTTATGGTCAGATCGTAACCAAGAAATATTGGATGCAGTACCTTTAGCAGCTTTATGGAATTCTAAAGCACCCCATTCTCCAGTAGACAAAACAAACTCACGTTTGTCTTCTTTAATCTTACCTACAGAAAGTTGCATTGCAAAACTTGAAAGCATATCTAAACTAAATGTATTGAAATACATCAAGTTACCAGATTCCATTTGTTCATATAAGCCAAATCCAGAACGGATAGTGTTTCCACTTTCTCCCTTATGACCAAATGATCCATCGGCCATTTTATTGGATTTACCATACATCAACAATCGTGCTTTATCACGTCTAAATTGTTTATAGAAATCCCATCCAAGTTTATCAATCCATTTAGTGTGGACTTTACCATCAGCACCAACAAATTGCATGCCCATAGCTGGATTCTTAGCTCCAATCATATTACCAGGAACATCATAATTCTTACGAATCATTGATAAGGTATTTTCCATTTCAAAATGAGAAGCATGGTGAACTCCATTACCCCTTTCAGATAATTCTTGTTCAGTTTGTCCGTACAATTCTTTCCAACGGGTGTCAACTGCCAGTTCATCGTATGGTAAGAAAGCGGAATCATCAGAAGTAAAATTCTGAACTTTATAACGCCAATAAGCTCCATCCTGAACAGGATCTTCGACTATACGTACTTGATAAGTTTCTGGATTTTCACCAACAATGTGTGTAGTTACTTCAAAATAACGTTCTGGGAACCACATATAGAAAAATCCACGTGCAATACCAGCTTGATCAGTTGATGCCACTTGAGAACCACTTGATGTTAAAGATGCTTTAACAAGAGGAATATTTCTTTCCTCTGCACCCATTAATCTCCAACGGTATGGATCATCTGTTTCAATTTCCATTACTGGAAACTTATTTACAAATGACACTAAATTATCATCACCATAATTCACTTCATATACTGTTTCCAAAGTCTTGTCAATGTATTGAGGTGATTTTCCATAAGCCCATGCAAGATGTTGATCTCTAGTAAGACCTGACCAATATTTTGGATCTATGATCTGTAAGGGCGTAATTTGATTATTACTCATATTTATTTAAATTTAAAACTTTTTCATTTTAAGAAGATTGAAAATGGATCTTCTTTATTTGTAACTGTTTCGCTGAAAGATTTACCCATTGAACCTTTATATGATCTTCCCTCATTATCTTGTAGGAATGCCTGTAATCCAGTTGTTACTTTTGTTTCAGCATTTTTTACAAATTTATCCAATGGTTTATCATCAAAAAATCCAATGGCTTCTAAGTATGCTACTTTAGCATCAAAAGCAATTGGATTCTCATCTCTTTTAGCCCATAATTGATTGTTGATGCTTCCATCCTTTAGTTTTGCTGGACTTGTTAACAGTTTAATCATTTTTTCTTTTACAACCTTTGTAACCTTGTCACCCTTAAAATATTCATCAGTGGTTTCTATTAAGGCTTTTTGATCTGTTGTATATTTTGCAATTGCCGTTTCTCTAGCAATTTTTTGATCTTGAGCTTGTTTTATATTGTTTTGTTTTGTCTCAGCAATATATTCAAGAATGTTTTGTGAAGCTTCGTCAACTTCATCTACATCAGATCCATCTTCGTATGATTTGTTTACCAGTTTGGTAATCTTATCATCTGAGAATTTCGTATTCAATCTATAATTTAAAGTAAGAATATCTTTTCTTGCTTGAACAGCATTGTCATCCTCCCCCTTTAAATCCATGCCTTTAAAACTCTTTGCAAAGTTTTCAAGTTGTACTATTCCAGTAGCTTCTTGTTTGGATACTCCACCACTAACCATTGTTAAATACTCTTGATATTGGGAATCGTCATTTGTTTGTAATTCCTTTTTATTTACCTCTAATTGTTTCTGAAACATATATTTAATTGCAGCTTCATCTCCGTCTTTAGTGGCAATTTCCTTTATTTTTTCTTCATCAAAAGTAGATAATGCGCCAGCCTCCGTCAAGTCTTTACCTAAAACAACAGAAAACAAAGAAGAACCTTTAGTATTATCAGGAGACTGGCTATTATCAATTTTTTCTACCTTTTGTCCTGGTTCGTCATTAACTTGTTTCTTATTTGCTTCTTGGATCAGACCAATATTTTCAAATAAATTTAACTCTTCTTTTTGTTCCTTATTATCAGGATCTTTTTTAATTGATGTATCCTCCAAAAAGGAAGGATTAAACACCATGTCTTGATTTAATTTTTCTTCTGCCATTCTATATTTGTTTTTTAGGTGTGACGAAATTATAAAGTAATTAATTATAAACCTAAGAAATTTATAATTAATTACCTTCTAGTATAACTATTTTGATTGACTTGACTTCTTTTGCATCCTTGAAATTGATTCTGCTTGCAAATTGTGACGTTCAATTTCAGTCATCTGTCTACTCTTTAATTTGAAATTTTGCATTAATTTCTCTTTATCAAGACTAATTTTAGCTAATGCATCTGAGTTATCAATTCCTTCAGTAGATTGCTGTTTCAATAATTCTATCTCTAACTTGTTGTTTAACTCCATCTCTTTAAGTAATAGTTCATGATCCCTTTGATCCTGTAACATTCTTTCATTTGAATCAATTTCAGCTTGCTGTCCTTGCAATTGTCTTTCTTCAGATTCTTTCTGTCTTTGTCTCATATCTTCTTCAGCTTTCTCTATTTTTCTTTTTAATGAAGCTGGATCTTTTGTCATAAATACATCCATTATTGTAGACAATGAACCTTCGTTTTGCATGTATGGTTGAGCAAGAGCTTTCATCTCATTCATCATGTTGGTTACATCAGAAGAAGCATTAGTTGCAACTCCATAAGTTCCTTGCATGAAAACTGAACCATCAAAATCCAATACGGTCTTTGTGCCATCATCCAGGACAAATGATCTCTTCTCCTTTTTATCCTTCCATGCAATAGCAGCAGTACCAATTAATATTTTTAAGCATCTAACCCTGAAATTATCATGTAAACTAAAATATTTTTCAGTATTATTGCTTGATTGCATTACAGACCTTTCTACACCACCAACAGTTTCTCTGTTGGAAATAGCTCCCTTACGCTGGGGCGTTACCCCTGAAATATCAGCAATCCTATTTTCAAGGAATTCTAACATGTTCATATTCATCTGAATCATATTGGCATCACCAATCTGCATACTTCCAGACGACTCATTCATTGTTCCGGCTAATTTACCAGTAGAAGCTCCTTCTAATCCTTCATTAAATGGATCCTCTATCATTATACCAAATTGCTGCATATAGAACATAATCTTGTCCATAGACCAGTTATCTGGTTTCTTAGCGAGATTAAATTTAGCAATATGCCCTTGGTATTTAATAAAGTCTTGTTGCAACCTATACATAAAGAAGTTATATAGAAGCTGATATGGCTTCATATAACTCATTAAAGATTTAGCTTGTGCTGAGTTTGTGTTTAGGATGTTACCTACAATTCCAGGATGGCATATGGATGGATTATCAGGATCCCTAAATTGTATTGGTCTTGGACCATATTTTAAATATATAGTTGCACCAATTTTAGTTCCTTCATTCCATTCTGAGATATATACCCATTTGACCTTTTCTCCATTTTGTGTATCTGGAGTATATTTACCATCAACATATTTCTTTTGGTCCCTACCTTCATTATCTTTATAATCAATAATTCCAATTCTTCGCTGACCCTTCCACAGCACTCTAGTTACCCTAATATTGCCACTTTCATCAAATGCTCTATTGAATGCCCTAACTCCTCCAGAACCGGCCCTAACAACTTTATCCATTCCCATATATCTAAGGGAATCATTAATATTGTATCTGTCAGTAAGTAATTGTCCGTCTGGAATTAGTTTTGAACCAGAAGTTTTTGTGGTATATATTTCTTCAAGATAATCTTTATCTGATGTTGATAAATAAGTATGATAGTTGTCTATTACAACTCCAATTGGTACAAATTTAGATATTACAATCCAATCAGAATCTTCAACCTTATAACTATCAGCAGTCCTAAATGTAACAACGTCTAATGGGTTAAGTCTTTCAAATACTAAATTACCACCAAGGATATCTATACTTGCAAGTTCTTCCCCCTGTATAAGTAAGTCTTCAAAGTTCTTACTCCAATGCTCCTTAATATCCGTTGTATTAATAAAGTATTGTATAACTTGATTAGACATCCTTTCATACATATCCTGATAAGTATATTTACTCCATCTGTCTAATTCTTGTATTGCCTTTTTAGCTTGCTCTTGGTCAAAGAATTCATTGGTTATTTGTTCAACCATTAATTGATTGAATTTCTCAGTAATTATTTGTTGACCAGAACTGACTACGTCATCATTAACTACATATGATACTGGATTAAATAATCTCTTTCTTTCTTCCCCAAACAATAAATTTAAGTTACCATTTGCAACTGGATAGTTTTTGTATGTATCTGGAAACTTCCCAGCCAGGTTATAGGGGTTTATTACAGTTTCAATCTCCTCCCTATCTACAATATCATTAAATAGGTTTATATTTGATATCTTTTCTTTTCTATCAGACCTAAGTCCATTATCTCTTTGATAATTTACCAAAGAAACTCCTATCTCTATATTTTGCTTATACCAATCTTCAGTCTTCTTTGAATCTGGGATTGCTTGTTTTGGGAATACTGGTACATTAAAAGTATCACTCATGCTTATTTTTTAAAATAACAAAATTATATAGGAATTATCTTTATTGCAAATTTATTTAATATACACTTTGGTTATTGTTCCATCTATCATCATTAAAGAACGGATCACTTAATGCTCCAGCTCTACGCTTCTTAGCATCAACTACAATTCTCCTTCTATCTTCCCTGAGTATAAATAACAATATCAATGAAGATATCCTGTCAAAGTTGCCTCCCGGTTTATATGATAAGAATTCCCTCAACAATGCTGGTGATTTGATTGTATGCAGATTCATTACTCCAACTGGATGGTTATATGCTTGTTCTGATAGCCATTGAAGGATATAATCTATACCGAGTGATATTACGTCAGCATTAGTATTTGTTCCAAGAGATTTATTGCCCACACCTCTTGATTTCTGAACATCTTTTTGTAACAATATTTCAGGAGTTTCTACAAGCAAATATAATGCAGCCTTGTTATACATATGACCAAAGAATCCCTTTTTGTTATTTTCATAATTACATCTAGCATTATAATATATTAATGCCCTTCTACATTGTTCATAGAAATCTGCAACGTATTCAGTTCTACCAGTATATTCTAAACATAGTTCTCCAGTTAGTCTATTCATTATCCAGAATGATTGTAGTGATCTAGTTATATCAGTATTATCATCATCATCAATTGGATCGAGTGAAGAAATATATATATTGCTAGGTACATTACCATCATCATTTAATACTGGCATTGCAAATATTTCAACACAACCACTTATATCTGAATTTCCCCCAGACTTAACTGGATACTCTCTAATTGGTTCTTTTTTGACATTTTTTATGCCTATTTTACCATCCTCTTGAATAATAAATTCCACCTTATAACTTAAATCTAGAGTTTTTTTACTAGACATAAGTCTTGAATAATGATGTTTAATATCAGATGTAGGGAATTGATTATTGCCGGCATTAATAAACATCTCAGATGGAACTAATGGATAGTTCATCTTCTCCATCTCAAAAGCTTTCTTAGATGGGGATTTGGATGCATCTAATCTCCTACGTTCAAAGAATTTAGTAGCAGCTTCTACATCAGTATTACCATTGGCATCCTTAAAATTTCTAGCCATATGGGTTGCTGGAATAAACCAACATATCTTTTCTTGATTTTCAGGTTCCCATATATTATCAAACTCAAGCATTTCAAATCCAGATGGAGCCTTAAATATAAGTTCAGCTTCCTGTATCTTCTCAACATTACCACCAGTACCCAGATATAGGGAACTACCAAATTTCTCTCCAGAATCATTCTGAGCAGCCACATTACCGGAGTGAACTGATATTAAGTTACCCATTAATCCTATTTCTTCCACAATAATAGTACCTGGCCTTCCTCCGGCAGCAGCTTCAGGATTCTCTGTTGTAAAAATCCTATGTTTAATTATAGCACCAGTACCAACATCCTTCATCTCTCCCCCAACCTTCTTCTTGTATTTATGCTCATAGTCTTTATTAGCAGCAATACTACCGCTCATGGCTTTATAGAATGGACATGGGATTTCAGACTTTGTTCCTTTGTTATATTTACCAGGTAAGTTGTCTATTATAAATACTGCCTTCTTTAGTAAATCCCTAGATTTATCAGATATAGCTGCACCCACTACAACTTCAGCTACTGGTATTTCTGTAGGATGCTTCTCATACTGTCTAATACCATCAAATAATATCTCATGGTCTGCTACGTTTGATGCTAACCAAGAATTATGTGTTACGACATAATTATCTGTTAAAAAACAATTGTCAATACTATCTACACCAATACATACAGATGGCATAACTTCTAATTTTTCTATATTTTTAATAGAAATGAAATCTTGTGATTTTCTATGTATTTTCCCTAATTGTTTATTCAACTTTCTTTGAAGATGAAATATTGGAGTTGTTGTATTTATAAATAACCTATAATAAACACCACGTATATATTTATGCCCTTTAATATTTCCCTCATATCCTGTTCTATTATCAATACCAATTTGGCATCTTATACCAAGACTTCTTAATACTTCAGCAAGGTCATCAATTAGCTTCTTACTTTTATTTGTAAATTCACAAGACCCATCTGAATTACAAGATCCATCAGTATCCATTAATCCTTTAACTAATTCTAGTCTTTGTTCTATTGATGAAGTTTTATATACTTCTGGAATATGTTTTGCTTCGCCTTTTAAATTCCATCCATTTAAAAAAATTGAATCTTTCAATGGATTATTTTTCCCCCCTCTAGTTCTATTTGGAATATATGAAATATTATAATTATTATTAGTTGACGAATCATACTTAAAACAATATTCGTCCCCAAGTATTGTTTTAAATTTATCTAAAATGTCAGAATCATTACAAGCTAATCTTATAGTTAGTGTAGTCATTGTTCCATCTCCAAGCAATGCACCCATTATATAGGGGTTTACTGCAAGTTTTTTTTCATCATATTCAACTGGTTTCGTTTGCTTTATTGAATAGATATAAGTATCTGACCCATCTAAATTTTTACTATATTTAAATTTATCAAACATTGTTTTTGTTTCAATAACCAAATTTTTCTTTCCCATTTTATTAACTTCCCACAAATGACCACCACCACATATAACTTCCCTTCCGTCAGTTAAAGTAACTTTATATTGAACTTGATCGTAATAATTTTCTTTAGATATTACATTTGTTAGTTTTCCATTAGATCCATATATTTTATCTCCTATAATTATATCTTTTATTTTTATTTTACTACCATCAGATTTTATAACTATCTGATTTTCAAATAGATCCTTGCCTCCATCACGTGTTCCGAACAACATTAGATTCTTTGGTACATTAGCATAGATTGGTCTTCCTAATGGCTTTTTAAATAGTTGTCTTATATAAGTTCTAACATTCATATAATCCTTCCTACTGCCATCTTTCTTGAAGAAGTTATTATAGAGCATATCTATAATACCACCATTCTTATCGAGACACCTATGTTTAAGTTCTTCATCAGTTAAGTCTTGTAGTAAGAATCTATTACAAGAATATTCTTCATCAAACTCAAATCCACTAAATCCCCTAGCTTCAATCCAATTATAATTAAACTCCCATTCAACATCATCAAGATTTGGTCTTGATGG
>Ga0209318_1000182_pt1 | contig 67350 bp, 96 predicted proteins | sample RifGroE1_FD_183999 | JGI IMG/M metagenome (GOLD analysis project Ga0209318, IMG submission 183999) | Groundwater microbial communities from Rifle, Colorado, USA - Groundwater E1 (SPAdes) (version 2) | ecosystem: Environmental > Aquatic > Deep subsurface > Groundwater | place: Rifle, Colorado... | reverse complement strand
CGCCGTCATCGTTGACAAAGGGCATCTTCGCCGGTTCGCGCAGAAATCCGCCCTTGGTGAGATAGCAGAAATACCACTCGCCGCCCTTCTTGTACTCCATGTAGACGACGCGCACCCTGTCGCGCCCCTTGTCGGCCCAACGGTTCTGCGGCTTGTCATCGTAGGTCTGACCGGCTGTGACGCTTGCCATGGTATTGGCTAGGATGCCGTCTTTGCCAGGGAACATTTCAAGCGCGTCTTCCCGGTCCTGCCAGATCACAACGCCCTTGTACTTGGCATCGCTGAAATCCTTGGCGCGGGAGTGGTAGTCGTAGAAGATCCGGTCCCAAGGCACATGAACGAAATCAATCTTGAAGTCGTTCCCCTTGGGAGTAACGACGATCTGACCGCCGTAGCTGCCGTATTTGAGCCCATCCTCGTAGCAGAGGGACCGGACACGCTCAAACTTGGTCGCATCGCAGATGTACCTCAGCGCGTCCGTTGCGGCGTTCGCAGCGTCCTCGTCTACGTTGGGATTTCGGGGGAAGGCTTTGGGGTCTGTGCGGGTTTTCAGCTCGGCGCCAAGCATGAAGTCGATCTTGGGCTTGATGCGGTTATTGACAACGGGGGGCTGTCTGCGGGCTTTAAGGGTGCGGTACTCTTCCGGCGTGAGTTGCTTGCCGTCGTAGTAATCAGCGTCCCTCTCTGCCAGCTTGCGGGCGTCCTGCGTGGAGTCTTCGCTGTCCTCGAACCACTGGACAAGCGTTGAATGCAAGTCGGGCGGGGTCTTGCTCGGGTCTGTCATGTTGTCTCCTGGTGCGTGTTATCGCACAAAGGGTGCGGGTGCTACTTGTCGTCAAACAGTCGCAGTGCCTTTTCTATACATTCCTTACAGACAAAAGCTGTCTCTGTCTCATACCCATATTCTTCCCCTATCTGGACGAGCAATGTGGTTTCTTTGCCACATTCGCCACATTCACTGCGCGCGTGCTCCCGTTTGTCGCCATCATCTGTGCGTCTCATAAAATCCCCCCTCAATTCACCTTCCAATCATCCTCATCACCGTCGCCGTCAAAACGCTTGTCCCATGGGTCTGGTATCACGACAGGCTCCGGTTTCGGTCTGATCCACGGTCGAGACATGCAGGCATATCTGATTTCGTCCGCTATATGATCCTCTCCATCGGTGTCAATGTCCTCTATCTTGTGCTTATCATGCTGCATCGCCGGTACCGTGCGGATGGTGTCGGTGCATGTGCTGAAGAAGTAAATCATCGGCCTGCCGTCGATGCCGATCAGCCGGTCATTGAGCTGGGTCCATCCAGGTTGGCGCTTGTTATCTCCCGGCTTCCAGACCGTTGGCAACATTGATTGCGCAATACTCGGCCCGCCGTTCTCTGCGAATATGGCGGGGTCGGCAACGCGGTACGCCATCGGCTCATTCTCCCGCTCAATTATCCCTGCTGCGACAGCCGGAGCACTCATTTTAAGGCCCACGTTCGGCCTGCTCATGCCGTACCATTCGCGGTACCGGATTATCGCTCCTGCGGGGAATTGCGGAAGCGAGCCATCAGAAACGGCCCACCATCCGACGCTGAAGGGGTGCGATGATCCCCAATCCATTGAGCAGAACCGCGTCCAATCTCCCGGCAACTCCACCGGTTTGACCACATGCAGTTGGCTCGACCATGAGGAAAAGAACGCACCGGCCACGATATCCCAAGCGCCCTCCGTCCATGCTTTCCGCAGCGCCTCATTGCCGTCCGTCGCCGCTAAGATCCTGCTCCGATAGTTCGGGTCATTCTTGACGAGGATCTGATTGTCAGAGAGCCGCGAAGGTACAAACATGCGGGTGAATCCGGTTTCGGGGTCCGTGTAAGGCGTGAAAGGTGGCGCTGGGTCAACATATCTCGCTTTTACCCACACATGACCGACACCGCCTGGGTTCCCTGTGCATCTGACCGAGCAAGGCACTCCGTTTGCGCTTCGGAGTGTCGATAGCATCTTGAGGAGACCGGAAGGCGTTGAATACTCCGTTACCTCATCAAACGATATCCGCGTGTACTGATGACCGTGATATCGCCCATAATCCTTCTCGTTCTCGATGTACCGCATCTTGACCGTTGCACCGTTCGGCCAATACCAGCAGTTGGAGAAAGGATAGTTTGCGCTCGGCTGTACTCGGAAGATCGCGCCGGAAGCGGTGAATATCTCAGCTGCCCGGCTCTGCAACTCCTCCATCTCTGGATAAGTCTTGCGGAACATGATGCCATTGGAGTGCTTCCCGTAGCGTAATGCGCCATCCTCTTGGTATCCAAGCTGAAAGTCAGACTTTCCACCGCCGCGCTCCCCGCCGTAGAACAGCTCATCGCACCAATCGGCCTCACTCGCCGCTAGTTGTGGCCCCCATTGCGGTATCCAGACCATGAAGTTTTAACCATTCCTCTCTCGTAACCTGTGGCCGAATTGTGACCTCTGCGACGGTTTCGACCGGTCCGCCGTCTTTGCCGGTAATCTCTTGGCTGATCCTGTCGCCGTACTTCTTCGGCTTAAGTTTCGATGCTATCCACTTCCGCGTGTCGATCCTTAGCCTTGCCCGCTGAATGTTCTCGCCCTTGACAAACGGCTTGCCCTCATCAGTGAATCCGACATCGAGCGAATCATCATCCGCTATCTCAAGCATCTCCTCCGCGAGAAAATCGGCCTGCTCCTCTTTAGCTCTCGCGTAATCCTTCGCGAATTGCTCATTGTCTCTCAGCCACTTATAGATGGTCGTGACGCCTACAGTGTCGCCCGTCTTGCCGATTTCAACCAGGATGGTCGATGTCGCTTTGTTGGACGTACTCAGCTCTTCACAGAGCGTGTCAGCGATATCTTGGTTGAACGGTATTGACGGCCTTCCCGCTGGCATTATTCGTAATCCCCCGCTATCTCCACATCAGCCGGCAGCACCTGCAGCTTTATCACGCGCTCATGTGTCTCTCCGTTCGCTGTGGTGATCACGTTCGCCAGTTTATACCTCCCCTGGCTCGCGTTGACCGTTACAGCCGCGTGAGAGTCCGTGTAAGCCCCTGTTGACATCGCCTGCCCCTGTACCGTCCACTCGCTGGTTTCGATGGTGTCAGCGCCCAATACGGCGGACCAGTTCACGGTGTAGGTGAGCGATTCGCGCTCCTGCTGCTGGTAGCTCCACGTCTTCCCCTGTATCGCGTTGACGGTCCTATCGTTAACATTCATGTGTGCGCCCTCTGTTTGCGTGTAGCCGTACAACATCATTGAGGAAATGTCAACCTTATTATGAAACTGGCCCCACTCAAGGGGCCTTTCCCTTTACTCCTTAACCATGAATGTGAGAGTGCCGGTTTTGCGATGGACCTCGGGATGTTCAGAAAAGAGGCTGTCCCCGTTAAGGCTAAAGACATTTCCGAACCCGTTGATGTGCGCCTCCACGCTAACGCTCCGCTCCACCTTCTGCGCCACTTGCACGCGGCGGGTGCCGGTGAGAGAAATACCGTCCGATCTCGGGATATTGCAGCAGTAGTCGCGGTGGTCTTCTGGTTTATGGACGGCCCCGCACTTCGGACACTCCCACCGCTCCACCGTCACCTCTTCGTAGACGGGCTGCGGGTTGAGGATCTTCTCAACGTCGTCCCTCACCCTAGCGCCACTGATTTTGTGCATCCTGATCATTTCCCGCGTCAGATACTCCACCGCTTCCTTGTACCGCTCCAATTCGCTCATGATTCCTCCCCCTTATCCTCTGCCGCGATCATCCTATCCACCGCCCGCAGCTCCCGCGCAAAGTTCATCTCCATTTCCCGCCGCATGGCCTGGAGTGCGAGTTTGCGGGTGCTGTAGAGGGCTATTGACTGTTTGCGGGCGGTCTTGTCGTTTCGGCCTACCGCGTGGCTGACTGACGATGAACACGCCACACTTACCCGACTGCCGTATAAGTTGAACACGAAACCCTTGGTCAGCACGTCGCCCATCTCATACACTGTTGGCGGCGGCACATCCGGCACTATCGTCCCCTCTCCCGTAAACCGCAACGCCAGCCGCGTCTCAAGCTCCTCCACATACGCCTGCTCTTTCTTGTTCATGATTCCCCCCTTTGCCCTTGTTCCACCAATTTGATAACCCTCGCGATGTACTCATGCACACTTTCCATTTTTCTTTCCACTGTGCAGTCTTGGCAACTACTGTGTTTCGTGGCATCCCTGACAAGTCCCGAGATGGTTTCGAGTGCTTCGACCATCGCATCCATACTCCGATTGTATACCTCAACACGTTCCGCCTTCATCAACTTCATCAACTCTTCTGTGCAACTCACCAAACACTCATTCACCGTCATAACCCCCCCCCTTTTTTCCCTATTTCGTCCAAATTTGCCTACAGCCGCAGCTTAGCGCGGATTTCCCTGATGTCCTCAAGCGTCAGGTGCGGCGGCGGGGATGTGGCCCCAAGTCGCCATACCATTCTGACCACTCCTTTCTCCGCGTCACATCCAATTCGTAAGCCTCGCGGTCCATGTGGCATTGGCCGGGGGAAGAGTAGCCACGACCATCAGCAGAAAGCGTTTCAACATCAACCCGCAGATCTGGACGACTGCCCGAAATATACGCCCACTTCCGGTCCACCTTAATCACTTCAACCTCTTGCGCCTCTCCCCTTCTTGGCACAAACCACAACTTCTGCCCCACTGATAACATAAAACCTCCAAATTTGCGTTTTAAGCCGCCCCTTTCCCCCTACGCGACTCGTTACCTACACTCGCCCCCGTTCGCCCAAATTTGACGGGGTATCGGCTCAGAAAAGCTCGTTTGCTGTTTCGATTACCTCTTCAAGGAACATCGGGAGCACATACCCGTTGCTCCACTGAACCACAACCATGCGTTCGCTAGCACTCGTCACCACTCCTTCTGTGCCGTTCGGCACCTCAACCGGTGCCATCGTCTTGACCATCTTCACCCGCGTGCCTGATTTCATAGTTCCCCCTTAAACGCTGTCAAACCGCTGATACTGACCAATCCAGCAGGCAGGAACGCTCAAGTTGCGTTCTCCCGCCCGCTGCTTCTCAATGATTATCTCCGCTTTAGCCTGATGCTCTTTGTAACTGTGGTCGCTTGACTCTACCCTGTCGCGGCACTTGTCGCAGTAGACGGCGGGCCTGTAAGGGAAGATGATGACATCCGCGTCCTGCTCTATCTCGCCTGAGTCGCGAAGGTCGCTCATGACCGGCCGCTTGTCCATCCGCTTGTCAACCTCACGACTGAGCTGCGAGAGAGCGATAACCGGTACTCCCAGCTCCCGCGCCAGATGCTTCAGCCCGCGGCTGATTTCCCCGATGCCCTGTACACGGCTAGCTCGCGGATCTGTCACAGACATGAGCTGCAGATAGTCGATGACGATCAGGTCAAGCCCGTCGCGCTTCTGCCGTCTCGCCTTGGCTCTGATTTCGCGCAGGGAGATAGCGGGAGTGTCATCAATCATCAGCCGCCAGTCGTTCATTTCCCCGAAACACTTCGACAGCTTCATCCACTCAAGCTCTGAAAGCTGCCCGCTGCGGATGTTCTGGTACTTGATGCCCCTCGATGACGCCATGCGGTCCACGTTGTCGCCCCTGCTCATTTCCAGCGAGAACAACATACCGGCGCGGCCTGTTGCTCCGACATTGCCAAGCACGTTCAGCGCAAGCGCGGTCTTTCCCATTGACGGACGGCCTGCGATGACGATCAGCTCTCCTGGATGCATCCCCGATGTTGCGGCGTCAAGCTCAGCGATGCCGTAAGGGATGCCTTGGATCTCGCCCCTTGACTCATGGCGCTTTTCGATCCTGACAACCGCTTCCCTCAGTGACGCGGCCATGCTCACCGGCTCCGTTGCCTGCACCCCCACGACCGGCTGAATCGCAGTCTCAATCACCGTCACCGCTTCCGACAGTTCGCCGCCGGCGTAGATGATCCGTGCCGCCTCGCTTGCCCCGGCCAGTATCCGGCGCTCTGTTGCCTTCTGCGCGACTTCTTTGCAGTAGTAGGCCACATTTGCCGCCATCGGTACGAAATCGACCAGCACGGCGAGATAGGCAGCGCCGCCGACCTCTTCAAGCACTCCCGCCCCTTTGAGCTTTGCAGAGAGCGTCACAGTGTCGATAGGCTGGTTGCTGTCGTGCAGCGCACACATGGCGGCGTAGATGTGACGGTGCGAGATGCGGTAAAGGTCATCAGCCTTTATTATCGCCGCTACGGTATCAATCGCCTCGTTCTCAACGAATATCGCGCCGAGGATTGACATTTCCGACTCTATCGCCTGTGGTGGTACCTGCCTGTCAGTCGTCATATTTTGCCATCGCCTTTCTGAGTCGTTCGGCTTCTTGTTGCGTTACGGGGGAGAAAACGTTTTTGGCGCTATCACCCAGGGCTTCGTCTTCCCATCTCCTACCAGTCAGCCACCCCTGCGCCATCTTCGGTGTCCGGTTCTCCTGTTTCATCTTGTCGCGGCTTTCGTTGTACCGTTTCGCCCCGGCCATGATTTCAGCGAACAGCGAGCGGGTGAATGGCTTGAGGTCGTGCCATGAATCCGCCGCCTGTGCTTTGCCTCTCCTGTCCCCGAAAGCGTCCATGAACTCGTTAAAGGTTGACAGCCTCTCCCCGGTCAGTTTCCGCTTCTTGGCTGTAAGGTAAAATTCATGCTCGGCGGGTTGCTCTGCATCGAAGGATGCAGAAAAGGTTTCTTCTTCTTTTCTTTCCCTTTCCCTTTCCCTTTCCCTTTCCCTTTCTGTACTTCTGCCGTCAGTTTGCTCGTTCGTGGGAGTTTCTGACGGCATATTGACGGCAATAACCACCTTTGTGACGGCAATAACCTTGTCGCGGGAGGGTAATGCATTAATGCGGCGACGGTATGCATCTGTGATCCCATCGACAAAACGCTGACAGAAAATGACACGCTCTTTCCATAATTCAGAGTCAATCTTTCCCAGTCCGGCGAGCAGGTCGAGCATCTCAGTTAGCGTGTGAGTGTCCACTCTCGTATAGGCTACAAGGTGCAGCCACACCCCTTGGTTGCGGCAGTCGATGTAATGACCATCTGATGCAGCAAGCCTCTCTAGTATCTTGAACCATGCTGCAAATCCGTCATTCCCCCATTTGTCTTGGAGGATAAACAGAGTTGCGCCGTGTTCTGCTTGATGAGGGAAATAATCCACTGTAGCTTTTTGAGGCCGCGCCACTTCACTACCTCCTGCATATCACTGAAAATACAAAACCCTCCACCGGGCGTGTGGGGCGCACCGGGGAGGGTTAGGGGTTCGGGCGCAATCCGCCCTACACCGAAGCTTATAGTCTACGCGCCCCCCACAGGCTCGTCAACCGCTCAATATTTGCCACCATAATACTACTAGACCGCCGCAAGCACAATGTAACGTGAATGGAAATGGTATTAGCGCGGGTTAGTATTATCAACTCCACCCTTCTGTCATCATCCTGTCACAGTAGCCGACATAGCTTTGCTGTTGCGGTTCACGGATGAGAGTGGGCAACAGCGCCGCAATCTCTTCCTTTGACAGTGAGCGCGGATCGCTGCGATTATATCCGCACTCCTCCGACAGCCGCTTTTCCAGTTCTTCGTCGTGCCTCTTCTGCTCTTCATTGGTCATGATCGGCGCGGGCTTCGGCTTCCGCTTCCAGGGCTTTGCAGGCTTGATGAGGATTTCATCCTCTGCCTCCCTCTGCCGCTTCCTGCGCTCCTCTGTGCCGATGCGTGCCACGGCGACGCGCTTGGTCCTGCTCTCCTCCCGCGCCTGCGCTGCTGCAATGCGACACGGTGCGCAGTACTTTACGCGGGAATGCTCCGTAGGCTCGCCGCAGACGATGCACTTACGCGGGTTCGCTTGGCGCTCGGCGGTTTTCTTGATCGAGTGCCGCCGGTTGGTCTCTTTGATCTTTTCGGTTTCCCTTATATCGCGGCAGGGGTCGCACCTTTTGCGCCTGTTGCTACCTGTCTCCGCTCCACAATCAATGCATTTCATGTCAGTCTCCTGCACACTGCACAAGTGCGGTCAATCGCACGACACAAAATTGACACAGTGTCTTTTTTTCGGCCTTGTAAACGACCAGTGACACCATCCCATAGCTTGCGATTTATCCCACTTATAACGACAGTCTTCACATATCATGTCAGTCTCCTACGCTTGGCTGCTGGTCAGGCCAATTTCCTCCCGCTCCCCACTCCCGCCGCAGAGGTCGCACAACGGCGATACCAGCTTGTAGCGCGGCAGGCCGGGGAGGGTGTTAGGAACTTTGGCGCGGATGGCCATTTTCGTCAGGTCTTTGCCGCTGCCTTGGCATTTGGGACAGGGTGCGCTCACTTCTTCCCCTCCTTCTTTTTCTTCTTCTTGGGAGTGTTGCAAGCGGAGCCAGTGACGGCAAAAGCTACGCACTCGGCTATGAATTTGAGGAGGAACCCCGGTTTACTCATGGTGCACCGCCTCTGCCGCTTTTGCGAAGTCCATCAGCGCTTGACGGATAAACTCTTCAGTGATCGTCTCCAATTCACAGTTGTTGATGAGGTGGCAAGCAAAGTCAGCCGCCCCGTCCCTCCATTCCTCCCGCTGCGATTCGGCTGCGGAGAGGGTGAGGCGGGAGATCTCGGCTTGCAAATCGGCCTTTTCATCCACCAACAAGTCTATCTCTGATGCTGCACCCTCCATTAGCTCCGCCGTGAGCCCGCTATGGTGGTTGGATGCCTCTATGAGCATCCTGCTGATATATCCCGCGTCCCTCACTCCCATCTTCCCCTCCCTCACGTAGCCGCCACAGGGGGCGGGTTAGGCAACCTGCGCGTGTGAATACTGGCACTCTTGACAAATCCAGACCTCTACCATCACGCCGTATCTGCCTGCTTCTATGTACTGCCGCGCCCATTCCATTTCACCGTGACCGTTAGGACAATCCATCTTCCCCTCCCCAAATATCCCCAGACCGCACAGGGCAGAGGATGGTTAATTGTCTTTGTGCTGCGGCCAGTTCGCTTTGACGCGCTCCATTTCTGCCAAGTCTTCCGGTGTGATGTTTTCAAAAAAGGTATCCATGGCATCCTGAACGCGGCAGAGGTAGCGGTCGCATTTCTGGATGAGCTCATCCGTAACTCTGCCGGCGAACGTTCCGTTGTACCTCTCCACGTCCTTCCGCATCGACGCTCTCAGCCGTGCGCGATGTTCTCGCAACCTGCTGCTTTCGGTGACTGTATGCGCCGTCCTCTCCATGTCAACCAGTAGCGCGTCCATCAGCGCCAGCATCGCGATAACCGGCACGTCTGCGCGGGGGAGCATGGTCTCAGGTGCTGCTAGTTTTGCGCGGGCTTCCTTACCCATTAGCCACCTCCTCAGATACCCGCGCCATCCTCATTCTCACATCTTTTCCCATCTCTCAACCTCCATTGCCTATCCTGGCAGTCACCACATATCATTTTGCTGTCCCGTCCACTGCCGCCGCTCCAGATAAGGACGGTGCGCGGAGTGGCGGGGGATTTACACTCGCCGCATTGGGGCGGGTGCCATGTGCCGGTTACTTTGGACACTTCGCCCGCTCCTGCTCGTCCTCAACTCCGTGCTTGCTGCCGTGTACATGGCTGCTGATGTAATGGAAGCGGCACACGTCCAGCATGGATTTCAGCATCACTTCCATCAGCGGGCCGACGTAGCCGTTCCAGTGGGCTTCTGCGCGCTCTTGCGGGGTCATTGGTGCCTCCTAGAGCGAAAGTTTTAGTTGCTCAATACTTGCGCTTCCAGCCTTTGGCTATAAGTTGCTTGCGCACATCTAGGCTTTTCTGTATGAAACACTTTTTGCAGATTTTTCCATTGATTGTGCCGCGGGAGAAATACCAATGCTCTTCGGTGCACGGCTTGAACTCTCCGCAAGTCTTACAGGGTTTTTCCCACTCTCCGTTTACGATGCGACAACCGGAGTGTAGCCGCTTGTGCTCCAATGGGGTGACAAGTTGAAGGTTCAAGATGTCATTGTTTGCACGATCAAGATCCTTGTGGTGAATCTGCATACCTAGCGGGATGGGTCCATGGTGCTGTTCCCACACAATGTTATGCTGCATCCTCAACCGCCCAGTACTGTCTTTCTCGTATCTGAGATACCCCTGCTTCGTCTTCTTGCGCTCTTTGACCATGCATATCTCCTTTGCGTTAGTTACGGCTTCTGCGTACTATATACAAAAACCGTAATTAGTGCAAGAGATATTAAGAACTTACCGCCCAGTGGAGCCAATCCCCAAAGGGCGGTTGTAGCAGGGGCCGCAACGACGGCGAGAGGTGTTGGCCCCTGGTAGCTATTTCCTCGTCTCTATCACCCTGATTCCATGCAGCCACCACATGAGCCGCCGCTTGATTTTGAAGTCCGGCAATGACGCCATGCCCTTCGCATCTTCCACTACCGTCTCCCCGTCGCGCAGGTAGACGAAATCGGCCACGTAGCGCACCGCTGGCAGCTTCCGACCGTCGAGGTTGGCCGAAGGTATCAGCTCGTAACTTACTTGCCGCTGTAGGCCCGATATGACGCCCGCAGACTGTTCCATCTTCCGTTGGCACCACACGTTGTATTCGTGTCGGCTGTCAAACGTTCCCTCATCGGTGACTACCTTCTTGTTGCGGTACTTCGACGGCTTCGGTGCTGGATGTTCTGCCCGCTTGCCGAGAAGTGCGACGTATTGCTCTTCGGTCATCCTCACAGCTTCAACTCTGCTGCGTACTTCTCTGTAAGCCGCGCAATAGCCCGCGACGGTCCGTTAATCTGAAAGACAGCGTTGAGTGCTTCCATGCGGCCTTCATGCCTGCTGCGGGCGGATTTGGCGCTCAGCCGCTCCACCTCGCAGCACAGCCGCTCGATAGCCAGCACCGCGCCAAAAGGTATGCTGTTACTGCACTCCGACCGCGCCCATACTGCGACATCGTAGTTGACGCGGTAACAAGCCACATCCTCCGGTGTCAGCGGCTCAGTGCGGTACTGCTCGCGCAACCTTGCCACGGTTTCTTCTGTTATCTCTGGTATGTCCATCACCCCTCCTGCGGACCATCGCCCGCCGTTAGCTCTGCGCCTGTCCGTCAATCCATGCCAGCACGTCCTCAACCTGCGCCTTTTTGATCTGCGACGAGCTCTCCACCTTAAACGCCGCCTTCAGCGTCTCCGGCTCCAGCCCTGCCGCCTTCATTTTCGCAAAGATCATTTTCCGCTGCGCGTCGGAGATAAGCGCGGAATCGGCGGGAGGCGCGGGCTTGGGCGGCTGCTGCGCGGGGCGCTGGGGCTGTCTCTGTGGCTTCACTTCGTGCGTTGAGTTTTCGCTGTCGTTATCGCCCTCAGTCGGGATGCAGAAGGCTTGGAATGCAGCGTATTTGTAAGCCGCAGACATTGCCTTGTTGGTCCCTTTATCGCCGCTGTCCATTGCCTCGCCGTACATCGGGCCTACGGTGTGCTTGCTACCGTCGATGGCGCTCACAAAGTCAAACTCGGCGGTGACGGTGGTGTAAAACAGCGCCCCTCCCTGTTTGCTCTGTCGCTCTACGCAGTCGCGCCCCAACATGCGGGGGAGTACGCAGAGATTCGCATCTGCGAGAAACGGGGCGAGAGCGTTGTAAACATCGTCAATGCCACGGAACTTGTAGGACGCGCCCTGTGTGCAAGTGCGGTCTTTGCTGATGCCCTCTTTGGCGAGTGCTGCCTGAACAGCCACTATTGCCTTGTACACTTCTATTTTGTCGCTCATTGACTCCCCCTAGTCCTCATCCACCCTATGCCGCCTCCACTTCCTGCGCTCGTCGTGGTTCTCTAGCCGGTCATCGGATTCGGAGGGAACTGCCCCTGGTGAGTTGGTATCCTTCGACTTCTCCGCCATTTTTCAGCACCTCCTTTATCCGCGCCGTGTCTGCCTCCTCCCGCGCCGGAATGATCACCTTGTACTCGGCAGGGGTTAATGATGCGTCGATCACGTCGAGCGCGGGCGGATTCGCCTGGATGCTCACTTTGAACGTGCCAGCGGCCAGCTTGGCGATGCCAGCGGATTCCAGCGCGGAGAGCATGTACTCCTTCACCCGCTTCTGCTTGTTCTCCATCGCCTTCCGTGCCGCCGACAGCCGCGACTCTTCGGTCTTGAACTTCTCGATGTCTCCGGCAAGGTCGCGCAGAAACCAGCAGTAGTTTTCGGCCTTCTCTTCGATCTGTCCAGCGGTGATGTCGGCAAGCGCGGCGGCTATCTCTTCGTCCGTCTCCGCGTTCATGTACGCGGCAAAATCTGCGGTCATTTCCCGTAAGTTCACTGTTTTCCCTCCAATATTCGCCTAACCTCTGCCAGTTCCACGAATCGCCCGATCCCTACGGCGCGGTCGTATAGCCAGAGGCGGCGGTTGATGGCTGATATCTCGATGGTGCCGATGGTGATGCTAGTGGTCGGGTTCATCGTCGGTTGCCTCGTCGCGCTCGGTCGGGTCGCCGGTGGGGGCTATCTCCATCGGGTCGGGTGCGGGATCGGCTTTAAGGTTTTCGAGCTTCATAAACGCCTCTTCCCAGTCTGCCCCGGTGATATGGTTGCCGCCGTTGATGTACAGCGTGCACTCCGTTTTATGATCCCTGCCGTTATCGAAGCATCCGCCAGGGCTGCGGGTGAGCTCGAACTTGATAGCGTGATACTCTCTCCCCGCGATGCCAGACAGCTTCTCACTCGCCTCTGTAAACGTCATCCTCTTGACTTCCACCATTTTCTTTGTCATGATTTCCCCTGTCTGCTGTTTGGGCCTCTGTTTGCGGCAGAGGCTTTTTCTTATCGCGCCGACTTTGCGTCCTGATATGCGCGCCTGAGTCCGGTGCAGATGCACGTGGGGTTGGGCGTGCCTACCCACGTACCCATCGCGGTTTTCCGCATGTTGGTGTACGGCTGCGGTTCGTGCCCCATCTGGTACGTCTTCGCCCTGGTCGATTTCCCTTTGTAGATGCTTCTCCTCAGTGCCTTGGCTTTCGTTCCCCTCATGGTCATTTCTCCTTTTTTTGTCCTTCGTTGTTATGCGTCCCTTTCCCCTGTCAGCGCCATGATTCGTCGGATGCAGACGTTGGCTAGCTGGATCAGCTCGGCCTTTTCGCCATGTTCGCCGTCGATGTCGCCCGCTACATAAGCGCGCCACCACTCGATAAACTCACCATAAATGGCGTTGCCTTGGTCGAGCCTTGGCGTATCCCGCCACATGCCGTGCTTCTCCTTGCTGCGGGCGTTCTCAAGCTTGATCTTCTCGAAAATCTCCTGCATCGTCATCTTCATCCTCCCTGTCATCCTCAAGCGACTCCCAGTATCCCGCTGGCTCCTGCGCGTCGTATCGGCTCTGTAGCGTGTCAAAGCGGCCCATCATCCCTCCGAAACGTCGCCCTGAACTCCTCGCGGATGTCGGCCAACTCCTGCATGAATCCGTGCCAGTGGTCGAGGGCGAGGTTTTTTAGCCAGCTCATTTAGCTCTCTCTTTCATCATGGCATCGGCTAAACCGTAAGCCGTTACCGCATGGCTTTCGGGGGAGATGTCACACGCGTTACTCCACGTTAAAAGCGCATTGAGCGCCGTCGCCGCGAAGTGGTCACGAAGCGTTGCGTCTGCCGCAAGAGGTGCTGCCGCTTCCGGCTTCTCCTCTGCCGCCCGGGCTTCCGCTACCCGGCAGGCTTCGGCGTAGGTTTCGCGGGTGGGACAACCGTGACCATCTGCTTCACATCTGTTATCTTTGCCGTAAAACGGACACTCAGTGCAGTTCACAGGAAAACCTGTCAACCCGCTGAACCTCGGATTATCCACCTTCATCTCCCCGCCCTCCTTGCCGCCCCTTGCTGATCTGCCCACACGTCAAATACTGACACACTCGGTACAGTCAACGTGCAGCTGCGTACGGCGCTCTGAACCAGTAGAACCACCATGATGATCGTAAACGCTGACCAGAACCGTATCCGCGCCAGCCTCTTTTCCTTTTCCCGCCGTTGCGACCTCCACCCTTCCATGCCGCCTCCTCTCCTGATAAAATCGCATGTCCTCTGCTGATACCTTCTTGCCGACTCTGACGCGCTCGGCTATCTCCTCAAGGCGCGTCGGCTCCCTGCGGTAGTAGGGCTTCACAGATCCCTCCCCTTGTGTCTAGAAAAGTGCAGGTTGGCTTTCTGCTTCCTCTTTCGCTTTCAATTGCTGCTCCTGTTTCTTGCTCAGACCGGATGCGCCGTGTTCAGTGCATGAGCCTAGCCGCCTATCGTCAACGCGGTGCATGGTGTGGCGGCGACACGTCGAGCAATAGTGCATCACCTGTGAAGTGTTACGGGTATAGTGCTGGCTCATTAATAGCTCCCTCCCGCCGTGTGGCTGTGCTCCGTCCAATACTGATGCTTGCGCCGCATGTCGATGTACGGGATGCGCGTGAGATGGAGACGGCACGGCTTGCAATAGAATTTCTCACTGGTCCACTCTTGGCAGCGGGGGCATTTGTGGGGAATGTTCATGCTGTCACTCCCATCCGTGTCAGCTCCCCGCGCATGTAGGCGTTTCTCTCGGTGGTCTTGTTGTGTGATACATCCTCAATTGCCCGCCGCGCTGTCTCCCTGTGCATCATCGCTTGCAACTCAGGGCTGAGTGGGCGCGGGCAACCTGCGGGCTCCAGGTAGGCGTCGATCATGACCTTTCCGCCCTCGCCGCATATCTGCTTGGTCGCCAGTTCCCCCTTGATCAGTTCCACCATGTGCTGCGCGTAGGCCAGCGAGTTGTTGGGGGAGAGGATCTTGACGGTGCGCTTGTCGAACTCTGCGCGGTAAACTCCGATTACGTTGAACGGTCCCTGCTCCTCTACATAAGTTTGCATAGCAACCTCCTGTGAGCTGATGGTTAAACCGCTGCGGGTTAGGGGTTAAGTAGCTCGGGGTGTTGGTGGATGTTGCCGATGACCTCAAGCTCCTCCCCGTGCATAAGTGCAGCGGATAAGCCTTTATACTGATTGACGCCTTGGCGACGGAAGCCACCCCATCGACTGTCGTATCCTACTACCCCGATGAAGCGCACGCTTCCGTCGATGTGACCAGGGCGGCTCATTACGGGGTGGGAACCCTTCACCACATCCCCTTCGCATATCTCGACGCCGTTTTTGTCGAGGAGTTCGGTAAACTGCATGACCTCATGGCGCGGCGGGTCAGTGTTAAAGTCAGTTATGAAGGTGAAGCATTTTCCACCGTCCCAATATAGGATTTCACCAACCCTTACAGCGTTCTCAAGCATCTTCTGGTGCCGTCTGTCCCAAGCTCTGAATTTAATTATCCTCACTTCCCACCCCCCCCTATCCGAAATAGCACTCCGTTGACACTTCCTTACACCTCCCCTCTCGCCCAGCGCGGCAGGGTCCAGCGGGTGAAACGCATGTTATGCCCCTGTGCAATCTCTCACGTGAGAGCTGCACCTCAACCCTTTACCTCCAACATAGGCAGAAGAGAAGCCGGGAGCTGCGCCGCACCAGGTACACCGGCCCTTACCGACCTTGGCAGACCATCGGGCTAGTCGGAAAAGTCTGGTAACAATTACTCGGCCCCACATCCGGCCAAACCGGATACTGGCCCACTCGCGCACTCGGAACGAAAGCGGAAGCCGAGCCGGTTTCCTGTCACAGTCACGGCAAACTAGTGCATGCTCATCCATGCCAGTATCGGCGTTATCTTCCCGCCAATATGTATTGTTGCCTCCGCACTTTTTACAAACGTCCTTGCTCATGTTTCCTCCAAAGGTAGCGGCTCAATCCTGACCGCCTCCAGGGTGACGACTGCGCCCTGTTTGCGGCGTTCTGTTGCAAGGTCGCTTGCGGCTTCGATGCTCAGCGGCTGCGGGTTGATGACCGTGCGAGCCGTGCCGAATCCGCTAGGTTGCGGAAAAATGCTAGTCACTATCACGTTGTAGCGTTCCATGACTGCCTCCCTGTGAGGGGTTAGACTGCCTGTGCTTTTTCCTCTTCCGCGATTGCTGCACGGAGTATTGTGCGGATGTAGCTGCTAAGTGTGCGGTCCTTGGCCTTTGCCAGCCTGAACAGCGTCCGTTTCTCTTCCGGCGTTTCTACCTCAAACGTAATCCTGACATCATCTGTGGGCGGCGGTGTTACTGCTTTTCCCTGTTTATTCTGCTTCATCCAAATCACCTCCTTTTTATATTTCTGCGTTTCTTGGCTCGGCCCATTTTCGGATCACCGTATGGGCTAGATAGCCAGTGACATAGCCAGCTGCGAATGACGGGAGCCATATCCAAGCGATGCCTGCCATGCAAAGGCATATTCCCGTTGTTTCTATTTTTTCAAAGCTCATACGGTGCCCCTTTCGTTATTTCCTTCAAATCATTTCTGTTGCGTAACCTTGTAACCTTTTCGTGGTTACCTGTCAACAACATTTTATCATCTGTTGCGAATTTTCTTTGACAACGGTTAGACGTTGGTTACAATATGCTTATAAGACGGTCACTTTCAGCATGTGGAGGGTCACATGGAAATTAATAAGGTTACTGGCGCGAATTTACGGAGGATGAGAATTGAGGCAGGACTCACTCAGGAGGAGCTTGCGCACTATCTGGGCGTGGTCAAGCAGAACGTTTCCGCCATGGAACACGGCAGGCGCGGCCTCAGTGGCTCCACCCTCACCCGCCTCTGCGAAGTCTTCGCCTGCGCCCCCTCCGAGTTCTTCCAATTAGCTCCCGATCAGCAGGAGGGGATAGATAAGCTACTCTCCGAGGAGGTCGGGAAAATGGACAAGCAGGGAAAGGCGAGACTTTACGCGGCGGCGGTGGCGATGAATAGCTGAGAAAATATTTTACTTTCTTTTGATTATTGACTGGACAAAGCAAAAGGGCGGGTGTACAGTTGTTTCAAGAGTGAGGGACAACTAAGGCAGAACGGGGGGGGGGGGGACATGACCACATCAGAGATGGTGAAAAAGGCAACGAAGGCAGGGGGTTATTTCAAGTTCACTGGCCCGCGCATGGTTGACGGAATACTGACCCCAACCACGGTAGAGGCGACTCAGCGCGACGTAGACACGCGCACGGGCGAGAAACTGGCAGAGACAGCCACTGACTTCTTCTTCCACGTCTACCAGCAACGAAGCAAGATGGTTTCCCGCGACGATGCCGAGAAACTACTCGCTGAGATGGTTTAAGAGGAGTGCAAAATGGGCGGTAAAGGTTCAGGCGGCAAGCGCGACGGTGCAGGCCGTCCCAAGGAAATCCCCACGCATAAAATGTCCATACGCGTGACGGATCATGAGCATGAGACGCTGCGGCAGAGGGCGAAAGCGGCAGGGGTGACGGTGACGGAGTTTATTAAGGTGCGGACGATAGGGGGGGAGGGGTGATAATTGCCAGTGTAGACCTTCCTCAAGCTTTCAAAGATTTATCCATAGTCGTTTTTTGTGCAATTGTCCTTACTGCCGCATGGAGGTCTAACAGTGATGGAGATGACGGGTTCCACTAAGCTGACGGTGGCATGGTTCAGTGCAGGGGTTTCCTCTGCCGTAGCGACAAAACTAGCGATAGATCAGGTTGACCGCGTGATTTACACGCACATAGACGACCAGCACGAGGACAGCATACGGTTTGTAAGGGATTACGAACAATGGTTCGGCAAGCCCATTGAGATACTGCAATCCCCATACAAAACCGTTGAAGCCGCTTGCATGTCCAGGCGATACATAAACGGGATAGCGGGTGCGTCTTGCACGGGAATGCTTAAGCGTGACGTGCGGAAACGCTGGGAATACGAGCAGCCGCTTGACGTGAAGTTGAGGTATGTGTGGGGGATGGATTGCAATGAGAGGAAACGCAGAGATGATCCCGATCATGGGCTGATAGTTAGTATGCCGAACCAGGAACACATTTGTCCACTGATAGATGCCAACATAACCAAGGAACACGCACATGAAATACTTCGCGCTAGCGGCATCAAGCGCCCCATTATGTATGAGAAGGGATATCAAAATAACAACTGTATCGGGTGTGTGAAGGGGCGTATGGGGTACTGGAACCGCATACGCCGAGACTTTCCGCTAGTGTTCAAGGCGCGGGCTGAGATGGAAAGAGCTATAGGTGCATCCTGTATCAACGGGACGTACCTGGATGAGTTGGACCCGGCAGCAGGGAGGAAAGACAAAATGATAATGGGTGAGTGTGGGATACTTTGCGAACTGATGGCGATTTAAACCGTGTGCGAATGCAGCAAAAAAGACAGCGGGCGCTAGGAGGGAGAGCGCCCGCTTTGCCAAAGGGCGAGGGGAAGGGTTAAGTATGCTGAACGGCCTTGACGTAGCCAGCCATAAAGTGATCTTTGACCTGTATCAGCCGCGAATCGCCATCCCTCAGCGTCACCGGTTCGCACCTGTGGCTGTAGAGGAATTTTGGCACTTCCGGCACAGGGTCATCGTCCCTCACGACGCGGATGTGGTCCAGAGCGGGAGCGCGGCCAAATCGCCAGTACACGCGAGGGCTTCCGAAAGTGACCACTTTGCAGCCAGTATGCTCCGCTAGCAGCGTTGCCAGCGCCCCGCCGAGGCTGTGACCGGTAGCTATCACGTTGGCGTTTTTGGCGGTTGGCATCCCGCCTGTGCAGAGTTCACGGTATGCCCTGACAAAGCCCTTGTGAGCGAGATAGCCACCACAAGAGCGAGCGGGGAAGAATCGAGCATCCGTCAGCCAATTGTCGAGGTTGGCGGTGCCACGGATGCAGACGATGGTGCCGTGATCAGTATCGAAAACGCCATACCGCAAGTCGCCCACGGTAGTAAAACCATCGGCTTTATCGTCGTAACTGGCAGCGCAGAGAGTGGCGCAGGTTTTTATCATATCGGGCTCCTGTAGCCGAGAACGTCCGAAATGGGGTAGCGGGAGACGCGGACCTTATCCCCCTGGTTGCCTCCCACGCAGCGCACAATGCCGTTGCTGATGTCGGGATGGTCGCAGAAGGTGACATGACCAGCGGGCGGCTTGCCACGCTTCAAGACCACCACACAGCCGAGAATGGGCTTGTCAAGCTTTACCCCCCAATCAAGGAAAGAGCGTGCGTTGGCAAATCCGGTACCTTTCATCCCCGCCGCATTGCAGACCCAGTTTGCGAACGACGCGCACCATGGGACCGAATCCTTACGGGCGCGGAGAGTGGTGAACGCGGCATATTCGAGGATGCGCGGATTGTCGCCTTCACCCGCTACCTCTTGCACGCCCAATTCGGCGTGGGCGGCTTCGTGGAGTTTCTTACAGGCTTCTTCTCTGGTCATAATCCCCCCTTATCGCAGAAAGCCCATGAACAGCACTTGGATTGTCTTCCCATCCGCGATATTGGCAGTGGTCAGCGGATACGCCGCGCCGGTCGCAGCATTATAAAATTGCAGGCAGAGGCGCGCTTTCGATGTTCCGTTGACGTCTATCGCGTAGATCGCCGGCACCACCGTTAGCGCCGTGCCGCAGGAGTTGAGCTGCACCGCTGCCATGGTCAGACAGTTGGCCGTGATCTGCGCGTTTGGCGTGTCGAGCCAAAACGTGTTGGTTGACGCAGATCCTATCTTCCCGCCGGCTACGAAAGCCGTGCTCGCGTCGGTCCCTGTCGGCGTGTTGTTCCATGCGTAGGCCGCGTCGGTGATCATATCGTCAAGAGTGGCCGCCCCGGTGCCATAGGTGTCTTGGAACCGATGCTGAAGCGTGCTGGTGTTGTTGGCGATCGACAGCACGAAACTCTGCAGCTTCTGGTTGGCAACGGCGAACGTGTTTCCCGCCAGCCACATGTCAGAGGAGTAGTTACCCTGCCCCGCGTAGCTCTTGCCCGATGCGTTGCCGCCGAAATAGGTGGAGCCTGATTTGATGTTGCCGTTCGTGATGATCGGCGCGTCACCTACGTGAAAGTAGAATTTCAGGTTGTCGATCTTCCACGTGGTTGAAGAGGGGTCCATTTCGATCAGGTGCGGGTGCGTTGCTCCTGCGGTCGGTGCCAGATACACGCTTGAGATGTGCGTGTTGCCGCTGAAGTAGATCGGAACCACGCCCTCATCCGTCGCCTCGACCTCAATCGCGCCGATTTGCGTGTCCTGAAAGTTGCACGCGGCTTGCAAGGTAGTCGCGTCGTAGCGGGTGACGGTGAATCCCCTGCTCTGCATCGACTCCACATGCCCGACCATGTTACCGGTTCCGATGATTTGTACGCCGCCCGTAGACTGTGCCATGATGCGCCCGAACTGTCCCACGTTGGCGTTGATGTCGATACCGGGGAAGCCCGCGGGGAAGTCGCGCACCCACACGTTATCTATCAGCCCCTCAGTACCGAAAACGCCAGTGCCGCCAAGCGTGTATCCGAGTTTCAGCCCGCCCGTGTAAGCCTGGTCGCGCCCGTAGACGGCAAACTCGCGCAGGGTGATCTTCGCCGCATATCCCTGCTCAGTTATCGCGGTCCCTGTGCTGCCCGTTTTGGCGATCAGGTTGGTCGAGTGGATGCCGGTACCTACCACCGTCTTGAGCGTCGGGAGGGTGAGGTTGCTGAACAGGTAATTACCGGAAGAGAGCTTCGTCGGCGTCGCGCAGTTGAACGATTTCTGCAGTGCAACCGTCGAGTCCGTCCCGCTGCCGTCCGTCGCTGCGTCGGCTACTGCGCCGTACCATTCAGGGTGATCCCACGGCGTATTGGGTCCGTAGGTGATTGCACCGGTCCCGTTGAATATCTGTGCGAGCGGCCAGCGGGCGGTGCTGCCAAGGTAGGCAATCGTGTACGCGCCGTGATTGATCTTCGCCCCGTTGACCGGTAGCAGTTCGATGTTGGAGGGAATGGAGATGTTCCCCGCTATCGTCAAGTCCGCGCCGAATTGCAGCGTTGCCCGGGTGCTGCCAATCGTAGCCACTGCAGCGGCGAGAGTGTCGCAGCCGGTGGTATATCCGACCACGTAGACAGACACGGCGGCGGCGATTGCGTCATCTACTCCGCTCGCAGGGTCCACTACCTGTATGTTGTCGCGGTCGTAGACGGTAACGCCCGCGCTCGTCTTGATCAGGATCCGGTACAAACCATCCCCAAAGAGTGCCGCCGTCCCGTTGCCGTCGAGCGTGTAGGGGTTCGCCGCCTGGATGGTCTTCGCCCTGTCGAGCCAGATGATTTTCAGCTCGTCGGTCCCGGCTGCGTAGGCGTAGACTGATCCGCCAGTCAAAGCGCCCGCAGAGGTCCGCACTTGGGATAGCAGGAAGTCGATGGATTGTGCGTAAGTACTCATGTCATGCGCTCCTTGTGGCGCTCCTCGCACCGTGCGATGTGTTCCGCCAGCGTCTTTTCAGTGACGGCTTCCCTGGTCTGCATCGTGTCCAGGCGGCTAATTACTCGGTCAAATCCGGCCTTGGCGAGATAGGTCAACGCTCCAACCATCAGCGTTATAAGCGATAGCAAACCGGCGATAGCCCCGGTCATTACCCACCATGCAAGCTCAGGTGTTGAAGTAGGCATTACGGCTCCTTGCGGGGTAGTGCAGGGGCCGTAGCCCCTACAGTTAGGCTTTCTTCGTGCCGGGCTTCTTCGGCGGCTTCGGGGGCCTCGGTGCCATGGCCGTTTTCATTCCTTTACCCATGCTCATTCCTTTACCTTTCATTTGTGGCTCCTTTCTGGTTGTGGTGGTATACTCCTAAATCAGGAGGTGGTGTCTATGTTTGCTGATGTTCTGTTCGCAGGTTTTATCTTGATCGTGCTAATTGGTATGCAGGCTGATTGCTAGTTGTCGGTTATGGTCGCTGCCGTTACAGCCAAGGGTTTAATCGCCTGCTTGCTTGCAACAGCGCCTTTCATCCCCTTGCCCCACATGCGCAAAAATTCGCCCTGAACACGCGGCGACGATGCAGCCATGAGTGCGCCGAATGACGGGTCAACCATCCTTGTGACTGCCGCACTGCCAATTATTGCGGGTCCGGTGCCAGCGAGCCCGACCGGCATCACGGAATTGTGTGCGTAACCGGCGATTGCTTGACCCAACTCCTCCCCGCCTTCTTTGCCGAGAATGTCCACCAGTTCCCGCCGCAGTGCAAAGTTGTCTTTCATGGCAGACATGAGCCGCCTCAAGGTCTGGTCGGCAACGATGCGCCCCGACATTCCCTGTTTTCGCAGCATAAGCCCCGCTTCCACGTCCTTGATAATCTTGGTCGCTTCGGTGTATCCCTTGGTCATTTCGTCGTATTGCGGGACGTTCGCTACAATGGTGTCTTTAACTTTGTTGCGGAGTTGCGTCACAAACTGCCGCGCTTGGGAGGAGTCGGAGTAGAAGTCGTCAAGTTGCCGCTTCAGCGTGTCAAGCCCGAGCGCAGTGTTATCACCCTGCTTTGTTCCCCACGCCGAAACCGTTTCGATTATTTCCTGTATGTCGTTGCGTCCTGTCTTACCCATTGCAATTCGGGAGGTGTCAAGCGCACCGGTCGCAGGGTCGATCTTGACGTTGTACTTCTGCATCAGACTCACCACTTCACCCTTGACTGGTCTGAGGTCGATAGGTGCAGAGTTCTGCGCAATTTCCTGTAAATGCCCTTGGTATGTGGACGTTCTGGCATCCTTGAGGCGGGTCAACGCAGTGCGGGCGGACTCAACTATGTCCTCACCTGAAATCTTGCCGCGCAACGCCTTGTCGTAGGTCGTTGTGCTCTTGAGCGGGTTGATGCTATTGGTCGGCTGCATCCCGCTTGCGATTGCCTCCTCTACGGCTCCTGTACCTGTACCGGATAGACGCCCGAGGAGCGGCTTAGTAGCCTTGCCTAGAAACTTCGCAGTACCACCGACAACGGGCGGGATTACCTTTGCCGCTACCTGCCCCCCCATCTCAAATGCCGCGCCGGTCCCGATGTCCTTGAGCGCCCGCACTGTCATCTGTCCCGCCGTGCCGCCTGCGGTCCCTTCGATGTTGTCGGCAATGTTCTTGCCCATGGCATAACCGAGTCCTGCGCCGGTCACGCCTCCCACTGTTGCGCCTGGAATGGAGCCTATGCCAAGTCCTGCCAGTGCGCCCCCTGCTGCGCCGATGATGCCGCCGCCTACTGCTCCCCCTGCCTCAAGGGTCGGTCGGGCGATATTGGCGAGAGTTTGACGAGAAGGGAGAGCTTCCTTTGCGCGGGTGAGCAGAGTACCCTCGTCGGCTACGAATTTCCGTCGCATTTGCTCAGTTTCAGCGGGGGAGTACTCTTTACGGGAGGAGGTCCGTGCCGCGCTGAACACTTCCGCCATATCCGAATCTGTCGGCGGCGCATCTCCCTCCCATTCAAAGGTGACGGTCTTCTTGGTCGCGTTGTCCTTTACGGTGTACCGTGCCATTACTTCACCTCGATGATGGTGAACCTGCCGCCCTTCTTGGTTTGTCCCTGTTTCGGCTGTGCGTTGCCCTTCTGCGCCGGTTTGTTGCCGCTCTTGACGCTCTGCGGCACTCTGTAGCCGCCCTCTTCGTAAATGTCCATCTTGCTGTCCATGAGTGTTGAGGCGTACTGGATCGCGTTAGACATCTTGCGGTCCCGCACTTCGGGAGTGTCGCTTGTGCGCGGGAATTCTTTCTTAAACCGCTGGTACTCGCTCTCGGTGACAGCCGCGCCGGATCGGAGCTTAAGCATGATGTTCTCTGCCGTCTGCATCTTCTGCTGCAGGTTGACGAAGTTGTCAGATGCGAGCCCGACCTTTGCGCCGAGAGATTGCAAGCGCCCTGAGACTGGTCCGGTATCGACCTTGCCGCCCTTGAGCAAGTCGGATGCTTCAGCCAGGACATCCTTGACGCGCTTCATATCTGCGATGGATTCCAGTTGGCCAGCGGGGAGGATTTTGCCGCCTGTGGGCTTGCCGCCCTGCATCGTGTCGCGGGTTCCAGACTTCGCCGCCCGCCTATCCGCCGCCGCTATCTGCTGCGCCGTGCGCCGGTCCTGCGCTGCTATCTGTTCGGCTTGCAGCTTCTGCTGGTTGGCAAATCGCTTGTCGATCAGCGCCTCTTGGTCAGGCTTCTCCGGTACAAGCTTGTAACTGGTCAACTTGACCGGCTGTGATGCATCGCCGGTCCATTCTCCCTCTGTTTCGTAATATCCAGCAGGGAGGACTTGGCCGGTCGTCGGGTCTTTCAGTTCGCCGTCGCCGAACTGCCGAGCGGCTTTGACCTTCTGCGAGTCCACGAAAGTGAGGTTTGCGGCAATCGGCGCATACTCAGGATTCTGAGAAAGGAAATGCTTCCCAATGTCCGTCTTAACCTTCGGGTCGAGGTTCGACATACCGTCAAGCGCCTTGAGGGTGTTCAGGTACGTCTCAAGCCCCTTCTGCTTGGCTTCCGTCTGCTTCTGTTCCTGCTCCCGCCTCATCTGCTGCTCATAGCCGCCCTGCAGCGTGCCACCGATTGAAGACAACGCACCCTGTTTGGCTACGGCATCGTCAATCGTTATCTGCGCCTGTTTAATCTGCATATCGCGGAGCTTTGCAGTCTGCGCCTCTTGGGGTGCAAGCCGTGCCAACTCGCTTTGCTTTTCCAGCGTTTCTCTCAGGCTTTTTAACCCGTCTGCGTTGGCATTGTTGCGTCCGACAGCATCGGCATATGCGAGGTAGTTAACATCCATTGTCGGCTCCTATTTCTTGTTGCCGTAGTACTGCATCCCCATGTTGGCTAGAGAGTAAAGCCCCTGGACATTGTTGTTCATGGCGTTGGTTTTTATCATCCCGCTTGCCAGCATCGAGTTAGCCTGATTGTTGCCGGAGTTCACGATGTTGTTTCCGGCGTTGTTGGCGTACTGCCCCGACAGTGCCGACAGCGACGAAGCCCCGCCCCTTGCCACGTTGGTGAGGTCCGATAACCTTCCCAACTGCCGGTCATACTCGGACGCGGCGAGGTCGCGGTTACCCTTCGTGATAGCGTCCATGCCGTACGTGGAGTTGTATCGCCCCATTGCCCGAAGTGAGCGGTTGGTGTTCTTCTCCATCTGGCTCTGCTGCCACTTGTAAGCGTCCGTCTCTTCCGGCCTCCACACCTCAGACGTGCGTTCCACACCGTCAAGCCCGACATACTTCTGGGGCTCCCCTGTGATAGCTGAAGCATAGGATGCCGCCGCAGGAAGGCCCATGTTGTAAAACGGCTCGTTGAGCTGCTTCTGGTATTCAAACTGCTCCTTTTCCAGTTCAAGGGCAGTTTTGGCCGATGATGCCTGTCTCTTCGATGCATCGTCGGCGGCGTTCGATGCCTTGTTTGCTGCCACGTTTGATGCTACTGCGCCAACTACTGCCGCGCCTACCACTGCCGCCGCTACCCACATACCGTACCTCCTTGTTGGAGCCTAAAACCGTCTTTCCATCCGGCTTCGATTCCCTCATTAATTACCTGCGTTATCGGGACTGGGTAGCAGCGCCCATCCATCGCCAGCATGTAGACGGGCCGCGATGCCTGATGATAGTCAAGATTCTCGACCGTAGGCGCGGAACTGAGCGATACCTGCATACCGCCGTCCATTTCCAGATAGATGCAGTACATGTTCGAATGCTCGACCCTTTCGGAAATGCGCGGGTGAAGGTCTGCGAACTTCTCCAAGAACGCCTTGTGCAGATCCGACAGGAAAAGCCGGTTCTCATCGCCCTTGTTGCCCCAATTTTTGAACATGGTGCGGATTCGCAACATCGGATAGCCGCCCTTGGTCAAGTCGTACCATTCGCGTATCCAGTCCAGTTCATCCAGTGTCTGCACGCTAAACATGGCGCACATGACGCGCTTTTGCGCCCGTTCAAGGTTCTCTATCGCCTGCACCTTGAGGTTATAGACCTCTTCGGGGTAGTTCTTCGGGTGCTGCATTGAAACGGCGAACCGGAGCATGTCGCCATGGTTGAGCGCGGGAGAGCCAAGGGCCTGAATCATGAAATCGTGATCCGCCAGCTTCAACATGTTGGTAATGGCACTGATGCCCCATCCGGAGTTGTGGGCTTCCGCTGCAAACTCGAAAAAGTCCGGCCTCAACGTAGGTTCCCCGCCCGACATAAGGAGGTTGAACGAGCCCTTGTAGGCCGATAGCACCTGATCGTAATAGCTGAACGGGTGCATCGGTTCGCTTCCCATGGGGTAATAGCACCACGGACACGCCATGTTGCATTGGTCGTGAGTGTGGATGATGATGGTGTTGTTGTTGCCAAGAGTGCCACGGTGGTAAAAGTTGGAAACGTGTTGGATGTCCCTTTCCACAACAGCTGAAAACTTGCCGTGCTCAGGACATTCCTTGTCCATCATCACCATCCCGTCACGGTAGACAATTTCGGCCTCGATCTTGCGGAAGCATGTGGGGCAGAGGGATAGGGTTTTTATCACCGCGCGTTTCTCCTTAGTTCCAGTGCAGCACGACCTTTGCCAGCACGTCCGTTCCTGCGGTCTTGCTCTCGATGCAATGCCCGATTTCCTTGAAATGGTCTGCCGTAGAAAGCGCCCCTATGCCGCTTGGCGGGGTTGTCGCCTCTGCGCGTCCGTCCGTATCGGCGCATTTCGTCCACGCGCCGTGAGTCGCCGCTGTGCCGTCTTTCAGTAGCACTTCCGCGATGCCCGATACCACTACCCACGATTCCGCCCCGTCTGCCACGCCGCTTTCGTATGCCACTGCCACGCCGTCATATTCGGCTGTCTGTAGGGCGAAAGCGTTATCGTAGGCGGTTGACATGGTGAGGACGCTTCCCTTGACCGATGCCGCCCCTGTGCGGTTGGTGAGCTTGACGGCCACGCCGCCTTCGGGGGTGAAAGCGACTTTGCCGCCGCAGGAGAACAGAATGGGAGAGTTGGCCCCTGCTGCCGTCACTTGCTCAAGGTCTGTCGCGTGAGGGTTGTCAGTGGCTTCCGTGTGGCCCTGCCACACCTTAGCCTGTGCGTCGGAAAGGTGCCGGTCCTTGGTCGGATCCGTGCTGGTCGGATCGAGTTCGGCTATCTCATCCAACATGGCATGGTCGGTGCCGTGCGGATTGCCGTCTGTCTCGTCAACATGGTCCTGCCAGACCTTTCCGTCAGCGTTGGAAATGTGCCGCACCTGGGCGTCGTCGGCGTCGCTGCTCCATCCAAGAACGTCCTGCAACATGGCATGGGTGCGGATTGTGATGTCAGTTAACCGAGATCCCGCCTTGTTGACGATCCCCCAAGCTATCCCGCCCGCGAAAGAAAGGACACGCTGCACCTGTTGCAGCCAGCGGGTCCACTGCGCTGAGGTCTGCCCGCCGCTGCTTACTATCGGCTCACGCGGGACAGGGGGGAGGGTTGTTTGCGGGTTTTCGGACATAAATTCCTTTATTTAGCCAGCCAGCTAGTGGTTATGCCAAACGCTCTATGGTTTTGCCGCCGTCATTTAGTAGATAAACCGGGGCGTCGGTATAAACCTCGTGGGGTTTGCCGTTAAAGTCGATGAAGGTAAGGCATAGGCAATAATCCGGAATTGCCGCCCCCACAAAGTGATTTTCCCTCACAACACCATCGTCACCTTCATACTGAATACCCATCTGCTCGTTATGAGGCACACCGCCTAAGAGAGGGATATCGGAGCGTTGCACGGTTGCATAGCTGAACTCATGAACGCCATCGTGGAACCGCCAAGAGTTTTGATCTACTGCGCCTTGCTTAATTTTGATGATCATGTCTGTCTCCCTTTCTGTCTGTCTTGTATAGCCGGCTGGCTAAAGCATTTACGCGGGTTCTCGCCCGCCATTAGTCAAATACCTTTATATCTAGCGACTCTACCCCATTTGAAGTCAGACAATGCGCTCCTAAGCGGTCAAGGTGGTTACCAAGAATTAGCATCAAGGGTTTTGGCGTTTGAGCGTCTTCGTTGTTTTTAAGCATGTGCAACACGCCAGTGTCCATCTCACTAGGGAATGACGGCCCACATGGATGAGTGTGCCAATCTCCGAGATAGAACAACTTATCGTTATCTTTGTAAAGCCTGCCAACTTCTAATGTATGCCAGTCGTAATCGGGTTCGAAGTTTAACCGCTCATGTGTCGCTTTTGGGCCGGGGCCTATCGCTGTTGTAACAACTGGCGAGCCATTGCCCCAATACCCCAGCAATAGCCCCCCCGTTTCTAGAGGGAACACACGCTCACCTTCTGACACCATCTCATTTAACGCTTCACGACTTACCCAACATTCCATACTAGCTCCTAAGCACGTCGAACTGCTCGACCACGCCGTTAAGCATAAATTCCGGTTGCCCGCACTGCACGTCATAGCGGTACATTACTGCGGATTTCTTGTTCGGTACCTTGTGTGAGATGTGGCCGGTCTTGATCGAAGCGCGGAATATCTCCCCTGCGTCGGTGTGGTCGGTAAAGATGAACTGATGCTGTCTGCTGCGGTATGCGCCACACTGCCGGATGGAGGGGAACTGCTCGTATCTCCCTGCCAGCCCTAGCGACACTTGCCGCCCGTTGCCCCATTCCTTCGTCCCGTTATCGCGCCATCTGTGCAGGAATTCCGGTGCGTCCGTATAATCCTGCCCCTGCGTAGCCTGGAGCTTGTACAGCTTGCCGTCCCTGCCTCCGATGAGCCGCAAGCCCCAAGGCTCCACGAAGGTAAAGGAGACACCGCGATAGGGTCCATAGGTCGCTGTCGCTGCGTCCCATTGGCCGAGAATGATCCATGCCTTACTCTGCAGGTGATAGAAAAGGGTGATGCCGGTCCAGTACTGCTCATCCACTACGGCGTTGGCGGTCGGGAAGGTGATCGCGTACCCATTCTGCCCCGCCCATGCCATAATGAAGCCCTGCGCGTCGTCCACTCTCTCAAACTTCTCTATTGGCACGTCAATGGGGAAGGAGATAATTTGAGGACTGCCGCCACCGGCAAGCTGGATGATCTTTCGGCTCTTCGCCACTTCCGTGAGGTAGTACAGGCTCTCGCCGTCGAAAACTACCGAGTGAGGCGCCATGGTCCCAAAGTGCTGCGCGGCGTTCTTGTTGACGCTAAAAGGTACGGTGCCGTCGATGTAGCTGACCTCAAGCGACGTGCGCCCGATGTTGTAGATCTGCTCGTAAGCCACCACAATCGCCATCAGCGCGTCAGGGCGGGACTCGTTGTTGTAGACCTCCCATGCCGCGTACCCGTTGGCTTTATCGTCGCTGTAGTGCGTATCGCCTGCAACTGCGCTAGTTGCCAGCTCTCCCCTTGCCTTGAGGTAGCCGCCGATGTAGGCCAAGCTCGTCACGTGCAAAGGCGAATTCGGAACGGCGGTTGCTGCGGTTCCTTGCAACTTGTAAATCACGGAGTCGGCGGCGAAAAAGATGTTGTCGGCATCTTCGGTGAAGGTCGGAGGGGAGGTCAGAGAAATGGTCGCGCCGGATACCTCGATGAGCGCCCCATCCTGCTCAGTCTGCGTGAAAATCCGCCCGCCTGCCACGATAACCAATACCTCAAGGTCGGTGGAGTAGTAGGACCATACCGGCACATCGCCTGCTCCGGTGTCGGCGTATTCGGTGCATCCGGGTACTGTGCGGATTGCGCCGCTGCGGTCGGTGTACGCGTTGACGAAGGAAATCGAAACGCCGTCCTTTGCAGAGGTGTCGTTGATGTCCAGGGTGACGCCGTTGCCTATGGGGAGAGAGCGGGTCTGCATCAGTAGTACTCCGCAGTAACCGTCTCTGTCGGCTGTCCACTGGCAAGCTGCTTACGGATTTGTCGCGTTGCCATCTCCTTGGTTGCCAGCCACCCCTCCCCCGGTGGGGGAACGCTGTAGAAGTCGGCAATTTCGGCGGCGATGAGGTTTATCAGCGAGAGGCTGAAACGGTCGGGAATGTCGGCTTCGTCGCTTGCGGAGTAGGCCCATGAGACGAGCCCGTCATCCGAAAGGACGTAGTACACGGCTTTGTAGGCGTCAGCGACGTTTTCGAGGTCTTCCGCCGCTATTCCGCTGCTGCGGTCGAATACTCCCAACTTCTGCATCACCTTCTCTGCCAGTTTGCCTATCACCATGTTCGACCACCTCAAAAGTGGGGTTGTTGCTGAGTTTGCGGAAGGCGTGAGGGTCGGAAACTGCCGCCGCTACGCCCTGCATGAATTCTTGTCCGAAAGTGGCCACCGATGCCGATGGTCCGATGTACTTGACGACCATAGAGTTAAGGGGCGTTGCCGCCCCTCCTCCTTATGCGGATGTGGTGTAGACGGGGGTGATGGTGCAGTTGCCGGCCGCTGCGGTCCCTGCCGCCGTAGTCGCCTTGAGCGACACAACAGTGTCGGCGTCCACGGTGACGGGACCAGTGGAGCAGGCGAAGAAGGTACCGGCCTTCGCGGTCGCGTTGGTGATCCCTGCCTGTACAACGGTGGTGTCGATGAGGACGGACCACACGAGGGCTTCGGATGCGTTGCTGTCGAGATCATCGGTATGAAGGAAAAAGCCGAATACGGTAGACGCTGCCGGAACCTTGCAGACTCCGGTGATGTCGTTGGTCGCAAGGTCGGTGGTCCTGATTGCGACAACGTGCTTTTGTGCTACGAGCTGCCCCACGGACTTGGAAGTCAGCAGGGGGGCGGTTGGGACTAAATCCAAAGTTGTCTCTCCGGCCACGATGTATCTCCTTTATGGAAGGTGCTTCCATGTTTTACGGTTGATGATTGCTGACACTGTTTGTTGGCTTAGCCCAAAGAGTGAAGCTATGTTCTTGTGGGTGTCTGTCCCTGACAACGTTCTTATCTTGGCAACCTCATCAGGGGTTAACTTGCCCGTGTGCCTGCCCTTTATCGCCATGTCAATCATGTTGTCATGCTGGGTTCCGAGGAAAAGGTGGTCAGGGTTAACGCATCCAGGGTTGTCACACTTATGGCAAACAAGCATTCCCTTGGGGATTTTGCCTACATGCAGTTCGTAAGAAACTCTGTGGGCCTTCTTGCCACTGTAATCGGTGCTGTCCTTAATGGTCCCGTACCCGTCACCGTTTTTATGGCCCTTCCACCCCCAGCACTGGTCGCCCTTTACAACATACTTGTCAAATTTCTCTCTTAATGACAGCCCGTTCCTGTTCGGCGTCCTGAGGTCTTGACCCTTTTGCCACCTCAATAGGTGCATGGAGCAGAAGCTGTGCGCTGTGTGGGGCCTGTTGCATCCTTCTACGCTGCACACCTTGGGGGGGGGAGGTGTCTTGTCGTGCGGGTCCCGCCCCTTTTTGTACTGCTGGTAGTGCTTAGCGCAGAAACCCAAGCCTTTTACGTTTTCTTCACATCCGTCAACCGTGCATTGTTTTCGCATTGTGGTATCTCCTTTGTCAGCAAGATACCACAATGGTATACGAAAAGTCAAGTACGATTACCTAGGCGCTTGCCAGAGCAGGTGCAGCGAAGAAGCCGGTGAAGATACCATTGTCCTTCTTGGTGGTGGTATCTACAGTAGCATCGCTTCCGAACATCAACTTCTGAATCCCGCGAATCTCTTGCAAGGCTACCCCTGCCTTATCGCCATAGTCCGTGTCATCCGTCACGGTCTTGGACCTCTGCGCCACTGCGAAGCCGAGAGCCTGGGCGCCGCAGAGGAATACCGGCTGCACGTCGGCAGAGGTGCCACCGGTGATGGCGCAATCGCCGATTTCGGGGATCTCCCTGATGATCATGCCGTTGTACATGAGGGAGTCGCCGGTGAAGATCGGGTTGTCCTTCCCGCGCTGAAGGGCGTCGCGGTTGGCGGTGGCGATGGTCGAGTCCTCCTGGAGCCGCTTGAAGTTCTTGGTACCGGTAAAGACCACATACCATTCCTCATCACCGTTGACGGTGACGGGGCGGATCGCGGGAGAGGCGGTCTTGGCGAGGGCTTTCATCAGGTTCAGGCGGGCGGCGGTGATCAGGTCGCCGGAGTCGTCCACGTTGCCGAGAGCGGTTGCGAAGGTCGCGGAGTAGTTGGACGTTGCGGCCCCAAAAAGAACGCGGTCGGAGTTGGCGGCGCACCAGATATCCTGGGCTGTGGTGGTTGCCCCACCTGCTGCCTGAAAGATGGTGTAGATGGTGCCTGCGTAGTCGCCGCCGACCTGACCGAGGGCGTTGATGATGTCAGTCTTGGTCTTGCGCAGAATCCAGTCTTTCAGGACCACGCGGCCGGCATCGCGGAGGGAAATGGCGCTGTACTGCTCATCAATCTCCGGCACAACGACCGCGTTGCGGATCTTGTTGACGGTGACGGTGCAGGACCGGCTGTTCATCTTCTCTTCGGAACCGACGAGGGTAGCGGAACCGGTGACGCCCGCGCCGGAGAGGGAGTTGACCAGGGAGTAGGTAACCGTCTTGCCCTTCTTGGCGGTCAGATCCTCCTTCATCTGGATGATGCTGTTCTCATCCTTGCCCATATACTTCTTGAAGCGGTTGGCGCGGATGTACTCGGTAAAAAACTTGTCATCCCACTGCTGAACAGTGAGGCCTGCAGCTACGGCGGTATTTGCCATGGTGTTTCTCCTTACGGGACTGTCTCACGACGTTCCGGTTAAATGGTTGTGCCTGATCGGTGTTCTCCGGTAAAGGCTTATCTGAGTAGGTCGTCAAGCGAGGTAGGCCCGCTCCACGTTTGTGCTGTTGCTCCCCCTGCGCCGGATACCGTAGCCAGCGTGCCAGGGAGTTCTGCGCGCTTCTGATGCTCTGCCGCGCCCTTGGTCGCGTACTTCGCTTCAATCTCTGCGGTGATCTTCTCACGCAGCTTCTGCTCGTACGCGGTCGGGTCGCCCATCTCCTGCAGCTTCTGCTGGTTCGTCGCCGTCCTGTAGGCGAAATCGGCGGGGTTCGCCTGCGCCAGCATCTGCTGATAGAGTGCGGGGTTCTCCTGTACCATCGCCTCGAAGATGACGATCTTGTCGCCAAAATCGGCGTACTTGTCGCGGGCGAAGGCTTCGGACATGTCGAGCTTCTGGTTGATAAGCTGCTGCTGAAACTTTTGCTCGGTCTGGGCTAGTCGCGCTTCAGGATCTTCCCAAAAGTCGGCTTTCGGCTCTTCCGGCTTTGCGGCCAGCCTCTGCTCTAGCTCCTGCCGCTTCCGGCGCTCTGCAAGGAGTGCGGCCTGAAGTCCTTCTTCGGGCTTTGCTGCAGGCTTCTCAGCGGGGGGCTCAGCGGCGTCCTGAGTTGCTTCTTCGCCCGTTTCCCCCACCGTCTCCTGCGCGGCCACTTCCGGTTCTTCGATTACGGCATCCTCAAGCCAGTCTTCCATTTGCATCTCCTTCGCGCCCTTTGTGGATGGCGGCTCCGTGTAAGCGCCCGTTGATTACCCGGCGGCGGTTTTGTGTTACTCAGTTGTGTTGTTTCCCTACTCTGTTTCGGGTGCTAAGTCAAGAGAATTATTACTTACACCGGGTCCGTGATGCCGAAAGCGAATGCGGGCGAGTCCCACGTCTGCGCGGTCGTGACTGCCTGGCTGGTCACGCTGGTACCGGCAAGAAGGGTCGTACCATCGTCAACGCAGGCATAGATGATGGTCCCGTTGGCTGTGGGGGTCATGCCCGTCTGCGCCCCCACGGTGACTTTGCGCCCGCTTACCGGCCCGTCAGCGATGGTGTAATCACCGTTGCCGTCGCCCGCTGTCACCGTCACGCCTGCCAGCTTTACCGCTGCGATACCGGCATAGTTGGCGGGTTCCGCGCTGCAAAAGCTGAGAGTGGTCCCTGTGGCGATCTTTGCGAGTGCCGCGTCAAATACTGCGTCTGCGTATTTCTTAGCCATGTCATTTTCTCCTTTATTGCCATGTTCCCGCGACGAACCGCCGCAGGGTTTTGTTGAGGGTTCGGGCGTCTCCGGTGATGGAACGGATCGGCCATGTGACGCTGCTTGATTGCGAGAGGGTCAGATTGTCGGCAGAGCTGGCACTGTAGGCACCGGCTATGGCGAAAGTGCCGCCTGCCAGGGCGAGGGCGATGTTGTCGGCGGATGATGCGCTGTAGGCGTCGGCGATGGTGAACTCGCCATATGGTGTAATCACCCCGCCAGCGTCATACTGGTAGACCACCCCTTCCGTGTAGCCAGTGCGGCAACTCTCGGGGTAAGAATCGGTGTTCGCTATGCCGGAGTACCAGAGGCGCATGGTCATCTCGCCGCTAGCCGCTGTCAGCGTAAAACCGGATCTGTAAATGCCGATGTCATCCCAACTGCCAGCGACAGGAGCAAGTACCGCCGTAGGTGCCAAGGGATAACTGATTGCGGTCGGGTCGGGTAGGTTGACAACGGCGTGAAACAGTCGGCACCCACTCAGCCACGAAGCAGGTCTTGGCGTCACTAGCGCGTTTATCAATAGGTCAATCTGTCCCGAAATAGCAGGATTTGCCACTGCCGTGATGTGGTTGGGTTCAAAGCCCGGATAAGCTGCGGTAAACTCGGCCACCGTGCCCAAATACTGCACCGCCCCCCACGTAATGCCGTCCACCGAAAAACGATAAGTGATTCGCTGATAATCTGCGGTTTTAGCAGAGAGGTAGGTGGTATCCTGCACCACGCCGAACATGTGCCAGTGTGTGGCATCCTCGCGCACTACGGCGGGGGAGTTGGAGTACAGGATGAACCCTTCCCACGGCAGTACGCATGTGGCAGCAGACAACACCCCAGCAGCCGAGTAGGTGCGCCGCATGACTCCAGGGCCGGGCGTTACAGTGCCGTTGTAGTCAGACACTATGGTCTCGTCCGTCCTGACCCAATAGCATACGAGCTGGTCGCCTACGGGGTCATAGAGGATTTCAGCATCTTCTGCCACGGGTCCAATTATTTCGTCTACGCTGTCATACCAGCTAACGTCATCCATCCAGAACTGTAATGTCCAATTGGCATTATCGTTTGAGGCGTAGACAACCGGATTTTCTGGCACGATAGTGGTCATGCCTAGCCAGTAGCGATACCCCCGCCATTGGTTGACGGGGTTGCCAGAAAGATCGCTTACCAGAGTGAAGTCGATAACCGACTGATGCACGCTCTGGATGTATGACTGCGTAGTGCTGCCATAGTCTGGATGGGGCGGATTGATCGATGCAATCCACGATGCCGCATTTTGGAGTATGGTTGTCATGTCATATCCTTACGGTATCGGGATGGAAATGTTATCAATGTGCATTGCCCCGGCGAGACTGGTTCCGCTGAACCGAATAACGCTGCCGGAGGATATGGTTATAGTGTAATTCGAGTTATTGGCACTGTAACCACCAGTTAGGCCCACTTGAGCGCCGTCAACGTAGACTTTGACATACACCGGTTCCGGCGAGCCACTATCGAGTCTAAGGCCGAAACTAAGAGTCCCTGCCGCGATGGTCATGGTGCGCTCTAGCCAACCAGTTCCCTCCGATGCTCCGTCTCCACCTCCTAAAGCAAAGCTATTAGGGGCACTCCATGCAAAGGTATTGGCCACGTGGGCGATCCCATCGACTCCAGATGTCCCGCTAATCCATCCATCATAAGTGGTAGCGTTGGTAGCTGCGAGATCCCAATTTTGGGTATAAAAGTTGGTGGATGCCGCAACCGGTGTCCCGCTGACCTCTGCCGACTCCACCGACCCCGCCCCGTTGATAGCCACGACGCTGTAATAGTACGCGGTCCCGTTGGTCCTCCCCGTATGCGTGTACGGGAGGGTGACACTGGTTATCGTGTTGCTGCGGGTTCCTGCTACGGTACCCCATTTGAGGTTGTAGGAGGTAGCGCCGACGCCGCCCGATATGAGGGCGATCACGTTTGTGGTGTCGCCAGGGGTGACGCTGATTACCGGCTGAGTGGGGGCCGAAACACCCGCTGTCAGCACCACATTATCTGCCGACGATGCCGAATAAGCATCTGCAATGGTCAGGGCCCCGCCAGCGAGTGCCAGCGTCACCGCATCGGCAAAGCTCGCACTGTAAGCGTCAGCAATGGCTAGTACGCCGTGGGATTGTACAAGGGTGACGGCATCGGCAAAACTGCCGCTGTAGGCATCGTCAATCGCCAGAACCAGCAGCGAGGGGTTAGAGAGTGTTATGTTGTCGGCAAAGCTCCCTGAGTAGGCGTTGGCAATAACCAGCGCACCATGCGACTGCACAAGAACCACGTTATCCGCCGACGATGCGGAGTAGGCGTTGGCGATGGTCAACGTTCCCGCCGATGCCGCCGCAGCGCCCAGGTCGAGGAAGGCGACGTAATCGCTTGCCACGCCGGTTGCGGTCATGAAAGCGTCAATCGCCGCCGCTGTCGCCGTGTCGGGCTGTCCATCGGTCGAGTTACCGGACATGAGCCACGTAAGGCGAGGATATGCGGCTTGAAGCGCCTGGACGATCAGTGCGGCGGGCATATCTCCGGCTGTCTGCACCTCCACATTGCCGTCATTATCCGGCTCCACCCCGTTGACGGTCAGCACATTGCGCCGCTCGCCGCTCGGGTTCGTTGGCGATTCGCTCCCCGGCCACGTATCGGGCGTTTCGAGCGTTATGGTCATTGCTGCGCCCCTTGTGCCGGTTGCTGAGGTTGCGGGTTATTCACCCTCTCGAAGTCCTGCACAATGGCGTTGTATTCTGCCAAATCCTGCCCTATTTCCGCCGCCTCCGCGTTAGCAAGGTCGAGCATTGCGCTTGTCTCGATCTTGGCGATTTTGGCCTGTTTCTCTGCGATTTCGAGCCGCATCATGATCTGCTGCATCTGCTGTTGCATTTCGGCCATTGGGTCCGGTTTCTCTTCCTCCCCTTTGCCCTGCAGCTTGTCGATAAAGCGTTGCTTGTTGCGAAGGGTTGACGCCTGAATCAGCATTTCGAGCGTCAAAGGCTTGAGTTGCTCGGGAACGGTCGGGAATAGCTGTGTCAGACTCTCAAACTGCTCCTGCTGAATCGTCACAGTGTCCGGTACGTCCTCCAGGATGATGTCAACGTCCAGTTCGGCCACATTGTTCGTCACCACCGGCTGCTGTGCTGCGGGGTCCATCATGATCCGCTGCACCATCTCCTCGTCAAGCTGATGCCCCGACTTCTGCTGCTTCTTGATGAACTCTTCGCCAGCGGTTGAAGGCGTGTTCAGTCCGACATACTTCGGCGCGTTCTCGTCATCGGTGACGCGGAACCACTTTTCGGCGGTCCAGTACTTCTTGACGCAGTACCACATGAGCCGATAAACGCGGTGTTCCCAATCTCTGAGTCCATCCGTCTGTATCGCCGTCTCCGTGTTACTGCCACCCTGCAGCGCCTGTATCGCCCTGCCGGAAAGGTCGCGCTTCTCGCCGCCTACCAGTGCAGCGTTCGGGCCCTGTGCGTCAATTTCGGCTTTCGCCTCCTGCAGCATCTGGAAGTTACCGGCGCTCATGTCGTTGGTCGGGAGAAGGTCGAACTTCATGCTTGGCGTTATTTCAACATGACCGTCCGGCTTGGCAAGTTCGCGCTTGGCCGCGTTGACATCGGCCACCGCGCCCTTTTCCCCGATGGTCTGCCGCGAGTTGATAAGGTGGATCCCTTTCGACCGGCGCTTGTTGATCTCGTCCTGCATGTCGATGTACTGCCGGATTTGGCCGTATCTGTTGCCGTCGCGGTCAACGAAAAGGGATTGAAACTCAAGCGACGGTACCGATTCGCCGTCATCGTTGACAAAGGGCATCTTCGCCGGTTCGCGCAGAAATCCGCCCTTGGTGAGATAGCAGAAATACCACTCGCCGCCCTTCTTGTACTCCATGTAGACGACGCGCACCCTGTCGCGCCCTTTGTCGGCCCACCGGTTCTGTGGCTTGTCATCGTAGGTCTGCCCGGCTGTGACGCTCGCCATGGTGTTGGCAAGGATGCTTTCTTTGTCTGCTGCCGTGTAGAGCTCGCTTTCGAGTGCGTCCTCCCTGTCCTGCCAAATCACGACGCCCTTATACTTCGCATCGCTGTAGTCTTTGGCGCGGGAATGGCAATCGTAAAACATCCGATCCCACGGCACATGAACGAAGTCGATCTTGAAGTCATCCCCCTTGGGAGTGACGACGATCTGACCGCCGTAGCTGCCGTATTTCAGCCCGTCCTCATAGCAGAGTGAACGCACACGCTCAAACTTGGTCGCGTCGCAGATGTACCTCAGCGCATCCGTTGCGGCGTTCGCGGCGTCCTCGTCTACGTTGGGATTTCGGGGGAAAGCTTTAGGGTCTGTGCGGGTCTTGAGCTCCGCGCCAAGCATGAAATCAATCTTGGGCTTGATGCGGTTATTGACAACGGGGGGCTGTCTGCGGGCTTTAAGGGTGCGGTACTCTTCCGGCGTGAGCTGCTTGCCGTCGTAATAGTCCGCGTCCCTCTCTGCCAGCTTGCGGGCGTCCTGCGTGGAGTCTTCGCTGTCCTCGAACCATTGGACGAGCGTTGAGTGCAAGTCGGGCGGGGTCTTGCTCGGGTCTGTCATGTTGTCTCCTGGTGCGGGTTATCGCACAAAGGGTGCAGCTAATTCACCTTCCAGTCATCCTCATCACCGTCACCGTCGAAACGCTTGTCCCATGCGTCCTTCTTCGGCTTCGTGTCGTCTACCGGCAGAGTTGCGCCGTGGATCTCGTCAAGCGCCCTGCCTATGAGTGAGCAAACGTCCACCGCGTCATCATGTGCGCCTGCAGGGAAACGGGTAAGCTGCGACAGCAACCTATCCGCCCATGGCACGTTCTTTGGCAGATACACTTTCCGCATCGCCCAACGCGCCTGAAACGCTCTCGCCCTCGTCGGCTTGTCATGGATCGAATTCAGCCACTCAAAGCGGGCGTAAACCCTGCGCTCCCGGCTGCGCTTGACAAGGAAAGGCTCGATTGCCCTCCTGATGACGCCGCCCTCTCCGACCCAGAACAGCGGCTTATGCGAGTTGACCAGATCGAGCAGGGATTCTATCCACTTATCCGCGGTCGTCTGGTCATACCACCAGTCCAATATGTAAAGATCATCGTTTGGATCAACGCCAAACACGCCATGCTCGGTAAAGTCGCCCTCTCCGTCAAGTACCGCGTAATCCGATGCCCCGTAGATGTGCAGATGCTTCGGCGGCGTCTCGTACCACTGGCAATCGGCGGCTTTGAAAAAATCGCCCTCGTCTGGGATCGGGTTCTGCTGATAGAGAGCGTTGAAGGAGTTCGGCCCCAGGATGCTCCGTATCTCAGCCAACGCCGCTTCATCGTAGCGATCCGGCCAAAGAGCGTCACCTACTGCGCGGCCCAACAGATCGTTGTGAGTTGCCAGTGCGGGAAGGGTGATAACTTCCCAGTTCGGCCCGTCGTCACTTGCCAGAATGCGCCCTGCAAGATCCGCATCATGCCAGCGGGTCATCGTCAAGACTATCGACCCTCCCGGCTCTAAGCGGGTGTAGAGGTCGTCTGTGTACCAGTCCCAACACTTCTCCTGGTATCGAGGGCTGTTTGCTTCCTCTCTGGATTTAACCGGGTCATCAATGAGTATGAGGTTGCCGCCCATGCCGGTAATCCCACCACCGACGCCCACTGCTCTAAGCCCACCACCTGCGACAGTCTCCCAATCGTCAACGGCGGTGCGTTCGTTACTGAGCTTGGCGCGTGTGAGCTTACGCGCTTTCCTGCTGAACTTCTCTGCCAGTGTCGCATTGTAAGCCCCAATGATAACCCTGCGCTCCGGCCACCGCTCAAGGTACCAGGCTGGCAGGCTGATAGTGTTCTGCTGGCTCTTTCCGTGACGAGGCGGGGTGAAGATCATCAGCTTCTTGATTCGCCCCTCGACCACGTCCATCAGCTTTTCACGGATGAGCTCCAGGTGCGGCGCGTTCCAAGTAAGCAGCGGCTGTGCCTTCGTGAGCCAGTCGGTGAAGGAAAGCGGAGTTCGTAAACCCCGCCGCCTTATCTCTAGCTCAATCTGCGCTCTCTGCGAGGGCGATAAGTTCCTCATCTGTGAGCGCTGTAACATTCAAACTCCCGCTGTGCTCTTGGAAGATCTTGTCGCCGTACTTCTTCGGCTGCTCTTTCCCAGCTAGCCACTTCTCGGCGTCGATAATGACTCTTGCTGCCTGCGGATCGAGTTCCCCGTTGACGATCATGGTGGTGATTTCATCTATCCTGTCGGCCCTTGCATCGGCCCTTAACTCGCGCGCACAGGCGTAGTTATCAGCCAGCGCCTTGTCCTGCTTCAACCACTGCATCACCGTCTCGTAACTCGGCATTCCCGGCAACTTCGTTATCTGGTTCAACGTCTGTTTCCGCGCGATAAGTTCGCAGATTGTCTGCATCGTCTCTTCGCGGTTGTAAACGTCCTTGCGAGCGGCCATTATTCGTAATCCCCCGCCACTTCCACGTCAGCCGGCAGCACCTGCAGCTTTATCACGCGCTCATGCGTCTCTCCGTTCGCCGTGGTGATCACGTTCGCCAGTTTATACCTCCCCTGGCTTGCGTTGACCGTTACAGCCGCGTGAGAGTCCGTGTAAGCCCCTGTTGACATTGCCTGCCCCTGTACCGTCCACGCGCTGGTTTCGATGGTGTCAGCACCCAATACAGCGGACCAGTTCACGGTATAGGTGAGCGATTCGCGCTCCTGCTGCTGGTAGCTCCACGTTTTCCCCTGTATCGCGTTGACGGTCCGGTCGTTAACATTCATGTGCGTGCCCTCTGTTTGCGTGTAGCCGTACAACATCATTGAGGAAATGTCAACCTTATTATGAAACTGGCCCCACTCAAGGGGCCTTTCCATTTACTCCTTAACCATGAATGTGAGAGTGCCGGTTTTGCTATGGACCTCGGGATGTTCAGAAAAGAGGCTGTCCCCGTTAAGGCTAAAGACATTTCCGAACCCGTTGATGTGCGCCTCCACGCTAACACTCCGCTCGACCTTCTGTGCCACTTGCACGCGTCGGATGCCGGTGAGTTTGGTGTAGGTCCACTTTTTTAAATCCTCTCCGGTCGTATGGCAGAGACACAAATCGTTGCAAGGGTCCGTCTGACGTATGCCGCCGCACACATCGCACTCCCACCGCTCCACCGTCACATCTTCGTAAACGGGCGGCGGGTTAAGGATGGCGTCAATCCCCTCCAACTGTTTTCTTGCCATTTCGTTCCCGTCCGAGTTGCCACCACCGAGCCGCGACAAAGCAATAAGACCTGTCTTGGCGAATTCCAGTGCCCGCTTGTATTTTCCAAGTTCCTTGCTCATAATTCCCCCTTTCCCTATTTCGCCCCAAATTTGGCTATATCTGCAGCTTAGCGCGGATCTCCCTGATGTCCTCAAGCGTCATGTGCGCCGGCGGGGAAGCGGATAGACACCGGTACAGATTCCACCATTCAGCCTGTCTTGCCTGTTCTGTTTCGTATTTCTCGCGGTCAAGGTAACATCTGCCGGGCGAATACCCCGCATCATCAGCGCGAAGCGTGTTCACGTCTACCCTTAAACCCCTCCGCGCCGGAGTGGTCGCCCATTTCCTGCCCACTTTGGTTACTTCGATCTCACGCGCCTCTCCATGATTCGGCACATACCACAACTTCTGCCCCACTGATAACATAAAACCTCCAAATTTGCGTTTTAAGCCGCCCCTTTTTTCTGCCCCTCAATGTCCTATGCGCCAAACCCAGTTCGCCCAAATTTGACGGGGTAGCGGCTCAGAAAAGCTCGTTTGCTGTTTCGATCACATCCGCACCGTGCAACTTCTGCCCCAGATCGAAGAACATTGCCACCGTTCGCGTATCTCCCATCTTCCCTTCCGCCGCCCATGCCTCCCGGTACCGCTCCATCATGGCGGGGGTCGAGCAGTAGTAGACCTTATCCGCGTCCGATACGGCTACGGCTTCTTTGCCGTCATTCGCCCAAAGCCACTGAAACACGTTGTCGGGGTATTCGCGCTGCCACTTGCCGTTGATGTTGGTCAGGTATCGGTAGTTGCTCATTCTGGCAGATCCTCCCCTGTTCGTTTACGCGGCACAGCCATTACCCGCCTACCACCTTTCACCGGCTCCTCGTACTCGGTCATGTCCAGAAACTGAAACGCTTCCCTGTTCAGCTCGACAGCCAGTTTCCCGCCGCTTGCCCCGTTGCGGTTCTTCAGCACCTTGCAAACGAGGATGCCGTTTTCGTCGTGGTAAAAGCCTAGCATGATGTCTGCGGATGCTTCGATGTCGCCGCCGCCCTTGGCATCGGTTATGAGGATGTCGTGTGCGTTCTTTGCCCCTTCCCTGTTGATCTGGCATAGGAGGATAACCGGTATCCCCAACTCCTTCGCCATGTGCTTGAATTCTGGCGCGATGAACTGCGTTTTCTCGAAAAGGCTTTTCCCTGGCGCGTGCATCAGCCCCAGGTAGTCAATCCCTATCGCGTTGATCTTGCCGTACTTGGTCGCCGCGAGCTCCGTGTATCGGGTGATCTTGGCAATGTCGAGCCGTGGCTTGTCACAGACCAGCAGGCCGTGTGATCCATGACTGTACGTCCGCTTGTAAAGGTCCTTCGCCTCTTCCCGTGTCTTGTCTTCCGCGTGACGGTAGATCTTCTCGACCTCCCGCCCCACCATCCCGCTCGAAATCTGCGCCTCACGTTCAAAGACCTTTTCCACCGGCATTTCGAGGGAAAAGAACAGGTGATGGAGTCCGGTGCGCTTGGCACCGCGCAGAAGGAGGTTTTGCAGCCATGCCGTCTTGAATCCGCCCGGCTCTGCGATGATGGTCATTACCTCGCCCGGTGCCACGCCGCGGATGATGGAGTCAAGTCGGTAAAAGCCGGTGGTGAACCTGTTGCGCTCCAGATCCCTCGCGTGCTTGGCGTAGAGTGCGGCCCGGTCCTGCACGGTGGTGATGTCCTTGAGACTGACGCCGCCGAAGCTATCCATGCTCCCGGCAAGTCCTGCCAGTTCCATCCGCGCTTCCTTCAAGCTCTCGTCCAGGGGCCCAGAGTACGCCGCCGCCGTTACCCGTTGGCAATGCTCGATCAGTTTCCGCCTTACCGATGCCTCTTTGACCAGTTTGCAGTAGTGGGCGACGTTGGCCGATGTCGGTACGAAATCCGAAAGCGCGTAGAGGTAAGCGCCGCCGCCGACTGCCTCAAGGTTGCCGCTGTCCTTGAGTGCCGCCGACATGGTTACAAGGTCAACAGGGGTGCCGGTGATCGCTGCGCCACACATGGCGTGGAAGATGATTCGATGCGGCTCTCTCGAAAAGTCGCCGCCGTCTACCAGGCCGGAAACTGTCTTGAAGCAGTCATTGTCCATAAAGACCGCGCCAAGTACGCTCATCTCGGCTTCCACGTTGGCGGGGAGGGGCTTAACGCTCATTGGTTGGCTCCCAGTCTTCCCAGTTGTGAAACCACGTCGAGCCGTTCTTGATAAACTTCGGGTCCGTCTCCTTGACATGGATCAGGTATGAACCCAACGCTGCGTTAATGCGTTCAAGGTCGGCATCGGTTTTGACGGATGCGAGATAGTGACGAAGCGCAGCCTTCTTTCCGTCCTTCTTCGGGTAGACCTCCCATAGCTGCTCGAAGAATTCCAAACGCTCTTTTTCGAATTCCGACATTTCTTTTTCTTTTGGATAAGGAGAAGGAGAAGGAGAAGGGGCATTGCTAAATGATGCTAGTGGCATGCTCGGAGCATTGCCCTTAGCATTAACATCTTGATTTTTCCCTCTTTTCTCCCATCGGATTGAAGCGGCTTTTCTTGCCTTTTCTGCTCGGAGAGGTGCATGGGCGGCGTACGGATTGTTATCTTTCCAGTCGTGAACGATGTATCCGTCATGCCCTTTTTCGAGCAAGCATAGCTCTAGCAATGCTACGAGCATGCTACGAGCATCGCCGGTCCATTGCGCAGCTAATTCTACGTCCTCATCATCCATGCCAGAAAGCACGCCATCCGGTTTATTTTCAGCAACATAGAGCCAGAGATATATCAGACTTAGCGGTCCCTGTGGCCCTAATCGCCGGTACAGTTTCTTGATCTTGTGATGATTGGGAAAGCTTACCTTTAATCGGATATCGGAATTCATCTATTGCCGCTCCTTCATTGCAGAAAAACAAAAAAAATACCCCAATGGGAGAGGGCCGTCTCCACATCGGGGTACCGGTTGCAGCGCACCACTCCGTACAGAGGGCGAACCACTAACCTAAGCTCTATGTTAACACACAACCGGCCCGTTGTGTTCAACCGCTCAATATTTCCGTCATAATACTCTCAGCCCGCAGCGCACGCAATGGAAAATGAATGTGCAAGGGGGTTAACTCTGTCAGCTCCATCCCTCTGTCATCATCCTGTCACAGTAGCCGACATAACTAGGCCGTTGCGGTTCGCGGATGAGAGAATGCAATAGCACCTCGATCTCCTCCTTTGACAGTGATCGCGGGTCGCTGCGGTTGTATCCGCACTCCTCCGACAGCCGCTTTTCCAGTTCTTCATCGTGCCTTTTCTGCTCTTCGTTGGTCATGATCGGCGCGGGCTTCGGCTTGCGCTTCCAGGGCTTCGCAGGCTTGATGAGGATCTCACCCTCTGCCTCCCTCTGCCGCTTCCTGCGCTCCTCTGTGCCGATACGCGCCACAGCAACGCGCTTTGACTTGCTCTCTTCCCGCGCCTTTGCTGCTGCGATACGGCACTCTTTGCAGTACTTGACGCGGGGATGCTCCGTAGGCTTGCCATCGTTCACACACTTTCGCGGGTTCGCTTTCTTCTCTGCCGCCCGTTTGATCGAGTGCCGCCTGTTGGTCTCTTTGATCTTCTCCGCTTCCCTTATCACTCGGCAAGGGTCGCACCGTTTGCGCCTTTTACTGCCCGTCTCCGCTCCACAATCAATACATATCATGTCAGTCTCCTACGCTTGGCTGATGGTCAGGCCAATTTCCTCCCGCTCCCCGCTCCCGCCGCAGAGGTCGCACAACGGCGATACGAGCTTATAGCGCGGCAGGCCGGGGAGGGTGTTTGGAACTTTGGCGCGGACGGCCAGCTTGGTCAGGTCTTTGCCGCTGCCTTGGCATTTGGGACAGGGTGTGGTCACTTCTTCCCCTCCTTCTTTTTCTTCTTCCTGGGAGTGTTGCAAGAGGATCCGGTGACGGCAAAAGCTACGCACTCGGCTATGAATTTGAGGAGGAATCCCGGCTTACTCATGCCGCACCGCCTCTGTCAGTGCTTCCTTGGCGATAGCTATCAACCGACCTGCTATGTCAGGCCATGTAGTGATAATATTGCTGTTTACCAATGCTGTCTGTGACTCCAGCGCGGCCTTGTACTTGTCCCGCTCGGCTTCGGCATTTTGGGCCTTTTCCTCCCATTCCTCACAAGCCGCTGCTTTGTTGATGTACTGCATCGCCTTTTCGTCAAGCAAAATTGCAATCTCTTTCAACCTCTCCACCTCCCGCTGCGATTCGGCTGCGGAGAGGGTGAGGCGGTCTATCTTGGCTTGCAAATCGGCCTTCTCGTCTATCAGCAAGTCAATCTCCGACGCTGCACCCTCCATTAGTTCCGCCGTGAGCCCGCTATGGTGGTTGGATGCCTCTATGAGCATCCTGCTGATGTATCCCGCATCCCTAACTGTCATCTTCCCCTCCCCAAATATCCCCAGCCGTTATAGCGCCCTCAGGCACATTACATCGATGTCCAATGTATCCACATCCATTGCACTTGCATCCTCGCAGTCTACGTGGACGCCCATCGGATGGTTGCAATACCCGTTGCCGTCCTCGTGAGTACAGCCAGAAAGCCCTCCTGCGCCTTCGCTGTAGCCGGTCGATTCGGCAGAGACATAACTGTCCTCAATTTGTTCGTGTGGCATCGTTGCCCCCTTCGGAAATATCCCCAGCCGCACAGGGCAGAGGATGGTTAATTGTCTTTGTGCTGCGGCCAGTTCGCTTTGACACGCTCCATTTCCGCCAAATCTTCCGGCGTGAGGTCTTCGAAAAAGGTATCCATGGCATCCTGGACGCGGCAGAGGTAGCGGTCGCATTTCTGGATCAGCTCATCCGTCACCCTGCCGGCGAACGTTCCGTTGTACCTCTCCACATCCTTTCTCATCGACGCTCTCAGCCGTGCGCGATGTTCTCGCAACCTGCTGCTTTCGGTGACTGTATGCGCCGTCCTCTCCATGTCAACCAGTAGCGCGTCCATCAGCGCCAGCATCGCGATAACCGGCACGTCTGCGCGGGGGAGCATGGTCTCGGGAGCTGCTAGTTTTGCGCGGGATTCTTTACCCATTAGTGGCCCCCCCTAGAAAAGCAGCATACTGTCGCGGTGATCGACAGCAGACTGGCAGTTGAGTACGAGTTGCCGGTAATAGCTCTCTTTCAGCTCGGACATGACTGTGCGGCGTTGGCTCTTGAGTGCCACGTATCCGGTGCTGCCGATGCCGCCAAAAGGGTCATAAACCACGTCGCCCGGGTTACTCCACAGGTTGATGCCCCTTTCGATCACACGGAGCTGGAGCGGGCAAATGTGGCGCTCATCTTTGTGGTCCCTTGCTGACTGCTTTTGCAGAGTGTCGCTCGGGTTAATATCCTGGGTGAGCTTGAAAAAACCATCATCTTCAAGCTGATTTGTTGTTACCCATACCGGGTCAGCGTAACGCTGCCACATGAGGACCGGAAACGATTCATTGGTATGCGTCACCGGTTCGGGATTGTCGCCAGGCTTGCGGAATGTGACAAGGTAATCAGGTATCCCTTGGCGGCTCATGGCGCTGTTCTTCTTGATCTGCTTATGAAGAAGCCCAAGTGCTTTCGTGCGCTGCATTGCCACAACAGGATCCTTCCAGATGCAGACTTCGGAGTGGTAGATAAACCCCTCAGACTGAAACCACCGGATGATGTCGCCGCGAAAGTCTTGCAGCCCGATATGGCCGTGGTGCTGCTTGCTGGTCGGGAGGTTCATGCAGTGGATCGACACCAGACGCCCCGGCATCATGACGCGCAGCCACTCCTTGACCATGAAAGCGAAGTGGTCGCCAAACTCGGAGTACGTGCGGCAGTTCCCCATGTCGCGCTCGGAGTTGGAATACGTGTACAGCGAAGCGAACGGGATGGAGCTGATGGAATAGTGGATTGAATCGGTCGGGATACCTCTCGCCACCTCGACGCAATCAGCGTTGTAAACTGCAAACTTATCATTGACGATCTGGTCCTTCACCAAGTTAATACCCTCCCTCTTTGAGCCATGCCGGGATGACTATCGCATCCTCTGCTCTATAAGAATCCTTCTGATTCGTGAGACTGCGAATATTGGCGATGCTCATTTTCTTGGTATGCTCAACCATGTGAGCGATCATGGTTTCAAACTCTTTCTCTTTGCGCTTGACGTTGTTCAATACGGACCCTTCCGCCTCGCTGATAATGAGGTGACGGTTGACTTCCTTGGTCTGCCCGTGTCGGTGGAAACGCTTCGTTGACTGGAAAAGCGCCTCAAAAGAATCGGACATGCCGACGAAAGCAGTATCAGCGCAGACTTGCCAATTCATGCCGAAACCGCAGATCGAACTCTTAGAAATCATCACGTCGATCTTGCCCGCGGCGAAATCCATCATGGATTTTTCCTTGTGTTCGTCGCTGTCACTGCCGGTCACTTCCACCGCGCCGGGAATGGCCGCTTTGAGTGCTTCAGATTCCGCATTGAGCCCGCACCATACCAGAAAGGGCTTGCGGCTCTGCGCGACGATTTCGGCGCATTTAGCCACCCTTCTTTCAAGCGACTCCTTCCTTGCTGCGCGGCGTTCCGTGAGACTCGCCGCTTCGACCACAAAGAGACTTCCCTCTGTCGGTGCCGACTCCACCACATGCTGAAACGTGTTGAGCAGTGGAAGGTCGAACCCTTCATCTGAGTATCCAAGGTCAGACGGCTTTGTGAGGAAAACACCCCACGTTGCCAGCCACTCCCAAAAGCTCTCCTCCGCGTGTCCCTTGAGCCTCCACTTGCTTGTTTCGCCACCGTCATGAACAAAGAACGTGGCGAGCATTTCGGTATAGCTCATGATGCCTAGAAACTCGGCATGATTGCCAAGTTCCATGTAATCGTTAGGTGATGGTGTGGCTGTCCCGGCAAGTCGGTATGCAATTGAACTGGCAAACTCAATAATCTGAATGCGAGTTTTGCCGTCTGCCGCTTTGATAAGGCTGGATTCGTCAAGAATGATCCCGATAAACGCAGCCGGGTCAAAATGGTGCAACATCTGGTAGTTGGTGATATTGAGTGCACCGGGGATAACATCGGATTGAGTGCGGCAAAGGTGAACTGTTATGCCGAACTTGGCGCACTCTCTGACGGTTTGCTTTGATACTGCCAACGGCGCCAACCATAAGACTGTGCCGCCGGTATGGTTGCATACCATCTGCCCCCACGCACCTTCCATAACGGTCTTACCTGTCCCAGTCATGGTAAAGAATGCAGCCTTGCCTCTCTTACACCCCCACTGCACCAGATCCTTCTGGTACTCGTACATATTCGCGGGGAGACTGTCCCGGGCGATGTCGAATCCAGACGGTGCAGACGTTATCAACTTCGATTGCAAAAACTCTTCGTATGTCACACACACCTCCAAGGTGTTTAAAATGTCTCCCCAGAGGGCCAATCCCAAAGGGGAGACGGTAGCAGGGGCCGCAATGACGGCGAGAGGTGTTGGCCCCTGGTAGCTATTTCTTTCCGTATCCCAACGATTCCAACCACTCGATAGCTGCGCCCGCACCCTTGGCAACGGTGCATTTCCATCGCCGCAATTCCAGTTCTGCCAGCCAGTACCGTTGCTCCGGCGACACGGTGCCACCCTTGACGCGCTTAAGCTCGATTACAGCGCCTACAAAGTCGGCGGGATACATTGGCGGCGGGTCGAAGATAAGAACGTCAGGAACGCCAGATTTGAGCCCTTGCCGCTTCATTTTCGCGTGGTAGGCTACTGTCTTTTTCCCTTCGTTCGGTATGTGACACCATCGGATGCCGTGCCAGTCTAACCACGCTGCAAGGGTCTGCTGTTCTGCTTGTTCATGGGGGCATGTGTTGGCGGTCACTTCTCCTCCTTCAGCGCATTCTCGCACAGCTTCGCCACGTCCTTCGGGTGCAGCAATAGCCGGTACCCATTGGCGAGGTCGAACTGCGCCAACGTGTGGATACCCTTGAGCGCCGGATTTGAGCCGCTCTATCTCGGCGTCCCGTTCAGCTATGACCTGTTGACAGGCGTTCTTCTGACAGGTTAGTTGATCCGCGATCTCCGTCAGCCGCTCCATCTCGCAGCACAGCCGCTCAATAGCCAGCACCGCGCCGAAAGGTATGCTGTTGCGGTATTCCGACCGCGCCCACCCTGCGACATCGTAGTTGACGCGATACGCCGCCACATCCTCCGGTGTCAGCGACTCAGTGCGGCACCGCTCGCGCCACTTTGCCACGGTTTCTTCTGTTATCTCTGGTACGTCCATCACCCCTCCTGCGGACCATCGCCCGCCGTTACTTGGTCACTCCTGCCAGCTTTTCCAGTTGATGACAAAGTATCTGCGCGCCCTTGCCGGTCTTCTTCCTGTAATCAGCGTTACCCTTGATGGTTTTTCCGTCTTTTTCCCACGTGGTGAGTTCTTCCACCTTTGCCAGTGCCGCCGCCTTGTCATCGCCGTAAATGGCTCGCAGGGCATCTTTGATGCGCTCGTGATACTCTGCGTCCTCCGGGCCGGCGTTTGGCTGCTGTGTGGGCTTAGACGGTTGCTGCGCTGGCCGGGGTTCCTTGTCTGGCTGTCCATCTTCCTCCACGTGAAGCTCCCCCTTGTGCCAGAGGTCAAGCGCGGCACCAAAGCGCATAGCGGCGTTGCGCAAGGCGTCGCCGATACGCTCCTTCATGGCATCGCCGCCCGACTTCCCTTGAGCATCGCCATAGCCTAGGCGTGTCACCCCGCAAACGGTGAGCTTGATCCACATGCCGCCGTCACGGTCGAGTAGCGGCGAGCCTGTCGGGTCATAGGCTAGCGGCTCCCATGTCCACATAGGATCCACCTCTAAGAGCCGGTCGGTGAGTGCCGCGTGACCCACGTAGTCCAAAGCGATGGACGGTTGACCGTGGAACCCACCACAGACGCGACAATCCGCCTTGGGGTTATCCTTCTTCGTGGACCGGCACAGTTTACTAATCTGGTTGGGAGGGAAAGGCTCCCTCATCTTCGCCAGTGCTTTCAAGGTTTCTTCGCTCATGTCAGTCCTCATCTGTTTTGTGCCGCTTCCACTTCCTGCGCTCGTCGTGGTTCTCTAGCCGGTCATCGAATTCGGAGGGAACTGCCCCTGGTAAGCTGGTATCCTTCGACTTCTTCTCCATTTTTCAACGCCTCCTTTATCCGCGCTGTGTCTGCCTCCTCCCGCGCCGGAATGATCACCTTGTACTCGGCAGGGGTTAGTGATGCGTCGATCACGTCAAGCGCGGGCGGGTTCGCCTGGATGCTCACTTTGAACGTGCCCGCGGTCAGCTTGGCGATGCCGGCGGATTCCAGCGCGGAGAGCATGTACTCCTTCACCCGCTTCTGCTTGTTCTCCATCGCCTTCCGTGCCGCCGACAGCCGCGCCTCTTCGGTCTTGAACTTTTCGATGTCTCCGGCCATGTCGCGCAGAAACCAGCAGTAGTTCTCAGCCTTCTCTTCGATCTGTCCAGCGGTGATATCGGCAAGCGCAGCGGCTATCTCTTCGTCCGTCTCCGCGTTCATGTACGCGGCAAAATCTGCGGTCATTTCTCGTAAGTTCATTTCCCCTCCAATATTCGCCTGACCTCTGCCAGCTCCACGAATCGCCCGATCCCTGCGGCGCGGTCGTATAGCCAGAGGCTGCGGTTGATTGCGCTAATCTCGATGGTGCCGATGGTGATGGTGTTAGGCATCGGCTTTCTTGTTGGGCTTAAAGCCGGAAAACTTGCTGACGGACTTCACCGTTCCTTTTTCGGAATAGAGAAATATCACCCTGGATGGGTCCCATCCTGAGACTGCGGATGCCTGGGCCCTTAACGCGCTATTGTGTTCGCAATAGTCGCAATTGACCTTGTTAGTCTTCGCCCACTCCATCAGTTCCTGATGCGGGATACCTTTGACCTCGTACCAGATAGACGACACGTTCGGATTAGCCTTCATCAGCGCCTTGTGCTGCGTCTTCAAGTCCGCCAATATCTCCGGTATGCTCTTGACTTCCACCATTTTCTTTGTCATGATTTCCCCTGTCTGCTGTTTGGGCCTCTGTTTGCGGCAGAGGCTTTTTTATTCGACCGTTTCGAGATCCGCGTCCCGCAGTCGCTGGTTCGCCTGAGCCAAGTTCCCCTTGAATTCTTCAACCTCGTCTTGCAGCGACTCGATCTTGTCATCCTGCTCGCCCATGAGCGCCAGCAGCTTGCAGGCGGGACATTCGGCGCGGTAAGCTGAATCGTCAAAAACTATCTCGTCGTGTCCGGAATCACAAACCTTCATACCTTCTCCTTTTTCGTCCTTCGTTGTTATGCGTCCCTTTCCCCTGTCAGTGCCATGTAACGCCGGATGCAGACGTTGGCTAGCTGGATCAGCTCGGCCTTTTCGCCATGTTCGCCGTCGATGTCGCCCGCTACATAAGCGCGCCACCACTCGATAAACTCACCATAAATGGCGTTGCCTTGGTCGAGCCTTGGCGTATCCCTCCACATTCCGTGCTTCTCCTTGCTGCGGGCGTTCTCAAGCTTGATCTTCTCCCAAATCTCCTGCATCGTCATCTTCGGCTCCTCTCTCCCTGTGTTCACATCTGTAACAGTCCACTGCCTTGCAATAATCACATGGCCCGCTGTCCCAATATTCGGGCGGAAGCATCGCGTCGTAAGCCGCCTGCGCCCTTTTAAAGCTGTCCATCATCCCTCCGAAACGTCGCCCTGAACTCCTCGCGGATGTCGGCCAACTCCTGCAGGAATCCGTGCCAGTGGTCGAGGGCGAGGTCTTTTAGCCAGTTCACTCCGCTCTCCCCGCCAGTTCCGCGTTGATTGCTTCCTCCCAACGGGCGATGCGGGCTAGGCGGTCGGGGATGGGGAAGTCGGCATAAGATACCTCCCCCCTTATGTCATCTTCGTATTCTTGACACATATGTCCCTCTATCCAGAACCATGGACAAGTACAAGAAATACCTTTTGTTGGCTTGACATCCCAAGGATACAGTCCCGTATTCTCAAACTGGAACATGCAGAGGGGGCAATGGTAAGCCTCAAGTGTCTCGCGTTCTCTCGCCGCATACGCTGTTACTTGCGGCTCCTCGCGATACTTGCGCCCCAGATCCGCGATAGCCAGCAGCGACTCCCGCAGGATGTGGGTTGGCACTTCTTTGATGGTCATCTTCCCGCCCTCCTTTCCGCCTCTTGCTGCATCGCCCACACGTCAAACACTGACGTACTCGGTACAGTCGGCGTGCAGCTGTGTATGGAGCTCTGTATCAGCAACACCGCTATGATGATTGCGCCGGTCGTCCAGAGGCGCACCCTTGCCGCTTTCGCCTCCCTGATTTGCCGCTGTGACATCCATTCCGACATGTTGCCTCCTCTCCTGATAAAATTGCATGTCCTCTTGCGTGACCTTCTTGCCGACTCGGACGCGCTCGGCTATTGCTTCGTAGCGCGTGGGCTCTCTGCGGTAATAGGGCCTCAATAGCTCCCTCCCGCCGTGTGGCTGTGCTCCGTCCAGTACTGATGCTTGCGCCGCATGTCGATGTACGGCGGGTGCTTGAGGTAATCGCGGCATGGGACGCAGTAGAACTTTTCACTGGTCCACTCCTGGCAGCGGGGGCATTTGTGGGGAGTGTTCATGCTGTCACTCCCATCCGCGTCAGCTCCCCGCGCATGTAACGTACCCTCTCGGCGGTCTTGTTGCGCGCCACGTCCTCAATCGCCCGCCGCGCTGTCTCCCTGTGCATCGTCGCCTGCAACTCAGGACTGAGCGGTCGCGGGCAACCTGCGGGCTCAAGGTAGGCGTCAATCATCACCTTTCCGCCCTCGCCGCAGATCTGTTTCGTCGCCAGCTCCCCCTTGATGAGATCCACCATGTGCTGCGCGTAGGCAAGCGAGTTGTTGGGGGAAAGGATCTTGACGGTGCGCTTGTCGAACTCTGCGCGGTAAACTCCGATTACGTTGAACGGTCCCTGCTCCTCGACATAAGTTTGCATGTGCAACCTCCTGTGAAAGCTGATGGTTAAACCGCCTCTTCTAGTGCCACCAAGTACGGATTTTCGTAAATATTCCCTACAACAGATGAATACTTCGCTAGTATCTTTATTCCCTTCTCCTTAAACCCAATAGTGCATGGGCTGTTTTCAATAGATCTGGCGTGAAAATATCCCCATCCGTCCGTGTTCCACTCCACCACGGACAGTTTTTCGGAAAATTTACCAGTCTGTCGTCCGCTGCTTAGGTTGACAAGTTCACTCCTAGTGTGGAGAATATCGCCATCGTAAATTTCCTTGCCGTCTTTATCTAAGACCCCGGTAAATTGCATGATGGCTGTCGCGTCGCAATCGGGCCTAGCGTTATAGCTCATGCCTTCCGGCCCACCTGTTTCGTTTGGCTCATCCCACGCCCTGAACTTAATCGGCCTCACTTCTCACCTCCTCCTATCCGAAATAACACTCTGTCGCCACTTCCTTACACCTCCCCTCCCGCCCAGCGCGGCAGGGTCCAGCGGGTGAAACATGTTAGATGTCTTCCCTAGTGACAGCTACAGCGACGCAATACGGATCGTTGGGTTTCGGATCGTCGGCCATCAGCCGCGCCCATGAGCGGTTGTGCTGGTTCGCCTTCCGCAGCGCATCAAATTCGCCAACGCAAGGGAAGACATCATCGGGGCCAAGGACGTGCATAAACCACTCGGCTTTCGGCTCGGTGCTACTATGCCGCACAACCTCCGCAAATGCGGCGATTCGCGCTCCGAGAATTTCGGAGTATTGCCACATGACATCGTTCTGCTCTTTCAGCCGCTCCTGCTCTGAGGGGTCGAGCGTGTCGAAAATCGGGCTCAGGCCAATGAAGTTGCTCAATGCGGTGACTTTCTTGTCAAGTTCCACTTTCTCGTCCACCACTCGCTGTTGGTGCAGTTGCAGCCCGCTCAAAGCTTCGCTGAAAAGACAGTGCTCGAACATCTGCCGCGCCTGATCAGCAGTAAAGAGGTTCGTCCCGACCGGCCAAGCGGGGGCACAGCCTTTTGCATCCGGTTCCCTCTTGAAACTGATTCCGCAGTCGGGAGCGAAGTCTTTCGGCATCGGCCAAGCCAGAAAGCGGTTTACCATTTTGTCAATTTGGGTCTTACTCATGTTTCCTCCAAAGGTTGTCTAGCGGCTCAATCCGTACCGCCTCCAGGGTGACTACTGCGCCCTGATTGCGGCGTTCTGTTGCTAGGTCGCTAGCGGCTTCGATGGTCAGCGGCTGCGGGTTGATGACCGTGCGAGCTGTGCCGAATCCGCTAGGTTGCGGGAAAATGCTAGTCACTATCACGTTGTAGCGTTCCATGACTGCCTCCCTGTGAGGGGTTAGCTGATGGCTACACAAAGAACCAAGTAAACGTGGACTTGATGACCGTGAGCGTTACCTCGTGACAGATAAGCCATTTCGCCCAAGCTATCGGGCAGAAAAAGAAGTCTACGATTGCCCACCCTATGCTCTTGTGAATCGTGTAACCGATCATTGCCGTGAGAATGCAGAAAATGGTGTATAAGGATCTCATTGCCCCTCCTGTGGGTTAGACTGCCTGTGTCGCCCTCTCCTCTTCCGCCCGCCTGATCCGCTCCCGCGTCATCTTCTCCTTGATCGCCATCCTGGTAAAGCTGGTGAGGTTCACGCCCAGAAACCGCGCCTCCTCCCATGCCTCTTTCTTCTCTCCGACCGGAATCTTGATAGTAATCCGATCCTCTTCCTCTATCGCCATCGCCTCGTTGCTCATTTCGTTAATCACCTCCCCTCGTTGCTTCATGGTGTGTACTTGTAATCTTTAAACGATTACTTGTCAACAATAAAATAACACCCTGTGTAATTCTTATTTGACAGCGTGTAAGTAAATGATACTCTATTGTTATTAATCAGTTACTTGGAGGTATCGAAATGGACCTACTTAAAATCACCGGTCGCAACCTCCGCAGAATGCGCGAGGAGGCCGGATTAACCCAGGAGCAGCTAGCCCACATGATAGGGGCGCAGAAGCAAAATATCAGCGCAATGGAACACGGCAGGCGCGGCCTCAGCGGTTCCACCCTCACCCGCCTCTGTGAAGTATTCGCCTGCGCCCCCTCCGAGTTTTTCCAGCTCTCCCCCGATCAGCAGGAGGGAATAGATAAGTTGCTCTCAGAGGAGGTCGGGAAAATGGACCGCGCGGGAAAGGCTCGGTTATACGCGGCGGCGGTGGCGATGAATAGCTAAAAAAATATTTTACTTTCTTTTGATTTTTGACTGGACAAAGCAAAAGGTCGGGTGTATAGTTGTTTCAAGAGTGAGGGACAACTAAGGCAAAACGGGGGGGGTATGAGCAAAGGGTCGGGGGTACCGGAATCGGTTAGAAGCCTCATTCAGAAGGTTCACGCACTAGCAACACAGGGAGTGGGCGGGGAAGCTGTATCGGCACAGCGGAAGCTGAACCTGCTCCTTGAGAAGCACGGGATCACGCTTGACGACATTGTGCAGGATCAGCCGAAGACCTACGAATTCAAGTTCAACGGTCTGTACGACGAAAAGCTGCTGTACCAGTGCTATGTGAGCATTGAGCCGCAAGAAAAGGGCATCTATGACTTCACGCGCCGGGGCCGGAAGTGCAGGAACCTCGTGGGGATGAAGCTCACACCTTCCGAGTACATCGACTTCTGCGGGCTGCTCGACTACTACCGGAAGGCTTTCGCCAAGGAAATGGAGAGGTTCTACACCGCGTTCGTCCACAAGCACGACCTGTTCTCCACCGAGGGGCGGGAGGGCGGGAACAGCGCCAAGGTAGACCCTCAAGAGGTCATGCGTATGATGCAGATGATGGGGGCGCTCCGGGAGAAGTCCTACCAGAAGCCCGCCATGCAGATCGAGAACGAAGGGGCAAATAATGGGCGGTAAAGGTTCAGGCGGCAGGCGCGACGGTGCAGGTCGCCCCAAGGAGATCCCCACGCATAAAATGTCCATCCGCGTGACGGAGCATGAGCATGATACGCTGCGGCAGAGGGCGAAAGCGGAGGGGGTGACGGTGACGGAGTTTATTAAGCTGCGGACGATAGGGGGAGGGGGATAAAAAGACAGCGGGCGCTAGGAGGGAGAGCGCCCGCTTTGCCAAAGGGCGAGGGGAAGGGGTTAGGTGCGATGAATGGCCTTGACGTAGCCAGCCATGAAGTGATCTTTCACCTGTATCAGCCGTGAGTCGCCATCCCTCAGCGTCATCGGTTCGCACCTGTGGCTGTAGAGAAATTTTGGCACTTGCGGCACAGGGTCATCATCCCTCACGACGCGGATGTGATTCAGAGCGGGAGCGCGGCCAAATCGCCAGTAGACGCGAGGGCTTCCGAATGTGACCACTTTGCAGCCAGTATGCTCTGCTAGGAGCGTTGCCAGCGCCCCGCCGAGGCTGTGACCGGTAGCTATCACGTTGGCATCCTTGGCGGTCGGCATCCCGCCGGTGCACAGTTCGCGGTACGCCTTGACGAATCCCTTGTGAGCGAGATAGCCTCCGCAGGATCGGGTCGGGAAGAAGCGGGCGTCGGTGATCCAGTTATCTATGTTGGCGGTGCCACGGATGCAGACGATGGTGCCGTGATCAGTATCGAAAACGCCATACCGCAAGTCACCCACGGTAGTGAAACCATCGGCTTTATCGTCGTAGCTGGCAGCGCAGAGAGTGGCGCATGTCTTAATCATTTCGTCGCCTCCTTGATCAGTGCATGTGTCCTGCCGAGCGCCGCCGTTCCCGCCGCCCAGACCTGCCCGGTCGGGCCCCTGTTATCCACGGCGATCTTGACCACGCCGTCCGAGTAATCGACCTTCCCGTCACTCTGGCAGCGCACCCGATAGAGCTTGCCGTCAGGGAGTGTCACGGAGGATTCCCTGGAACCGAGCCCGACGCAGCCAGGGAGGAAGATCGCCAGCAGGATCAGCGCCCTCATGGCACGAGCTCGTAGTGGGGCCGGTCACAGAACCCTGAGGTATCCGGCTTGCCGTCCTGGTTCCAGTCGTGCCCCCACCTGATCCTGATTCCCATGCTGAGCGCGATTCCCTGGACGATCCCGGCGAAGTAGTTGAGGTGCTCAATGTTGGCGGGGCTGTCGCTCCAGTTCACCGGGTAGGGCATGGCGTCAACCGCCAGGGAGGGTGTCTGGTTGTGTTTCCCGTTCGGCCACTTCACCTTGCTTAGCTGCGGTCGTGCGTTAAATGCCGCGTCCTGCTCTTTTTGCCCCCTGTGGCCGCAGATGATGGTGCAGTCAACGTGCTTCACCACCTCATTGAAAAGCCGCTGAAGGTCCGGGTGACACGTTGCCAGTTTTGTCGCTGATTTTTTGCCGAATTTAGGCATAATGCCTACCCCTTTACGGCGCCAGCGTCGCCGCGACTTTCCATGTAGCCGCCGTGTTGTGGTTTGTGGTCGCTACCCATGCCGCCGCCGCGCCCGCTGTCGGCGCAGTCAGCACGGCAACGTCGCCCGCCAGCGCCCCGCCAGTCGGAGTACCTGCAACGTAGATAGTCCGGCGTCCCGTTTTAAGCACGTTTGTAAATGCTGAGAAGTTCAGAACATTGCTACCCGCACCCGCCGTACCGTCTCCCCCTGACAACTCAACGCCTTGATAGTGTATGGTCACGGGTGCGGTTGTCGCGGACAAAGTGACGAAAACCCTTCCCGCGTTGTCGTAAAATCCCTTGAGGTAAACCACATTGTCATAAGTGCCGAGCGTGCCGACGCAATATGCTACGGGTCCATCCGTGGTGATGTCCTGGACCCGATAGGTGCCGCCGCGCATGTATAGCGCATAGTCAAAACCTGTGAACGCGGCGGATTCCACTATGACGTTGGCTGCAGTGGTCGTCAGTTCCGCAGATCGGTAGATGCCGTAAACGGTATCAGCCGCCTCTATGGTTGCGTCAACTCCAAACATGCAGTGGCGGAAGCGATAGGTTCCGGCTAGTCCGTCATTGTTGACGTATACGGCCTTATAGAAACTCGCCGTGGTTTCTTTAAACGCGACGAAGCGACAGCGGGTGAAAGTGGCATCATACAGCCCCCTAAATGCGCTAGTTGTTGCCATGCCTAGTGCGCAATCTTCAACTGTCCATTTTGAGGTAATATCAGTGCCGCCGTAGAAGTTGGCTCCGTAACCAGACATGACCACGTTGCGGATTGTATACCGACTCCCTACGGTGTTGTTACTGCTGATGTCCAAGCCTTTACCGATTCGGCAATCGGTGAAATTTACGATATTTGGTAGAGCGAGTCCTGCAGTAGGCTCAATGTTGGTGAAATAATCGTGAACGTCTCCGCCGGAATTGAGCACGCGGCCATTGATGATGTGTCCTGCGCCACTAACGGTGATGCCGCTCCTGAAGCAGTTCCAAAAACTGACATTCTCAATAGAGGTGTCTGTCTTGTAGGTGAGGTTGATTCCGTCTCCCGCACTTTCCTTGATGTTCATGTTGCGGATTATCACGCGCATTTTGCCAACAGAAGTGCTTTCTGCGCTAGCGGCTATCGCGCTTTGGTGCTCCAATTCATATCCGAGGTACGTACCCTGGGCGGCGCGGCTTCCGTCGATTGTGCCACCTTCAAAGATTGTGGGCGCAGAATCGGTCGCGCCGGTGTATCTGTACCCGGTGGTGTTATTGGTGAAAACGCGCTCGAAATCACCGGCAGATGCGTTGTCGATCTTCTTGACCGTCGCGCCGTTGAACCGGAAGTGCGTTCCAGCGTAATACAGGATGATGGTCACACGATAAGTTGCATCCGGCCTCATCTCCACCACGCCGCCACCAGACCCGAGCGCGGCAACAGCTTTTTGAAAGGGTGTCTGGTCGCTGACAGTGCCGTCGCCTGTTGCTCCGAACCATTCGGGACGAACAGAAAATAGCCCTGTGACCGCGCCGGTCCCGTTAAATATCTGAGACAGCGGCCAGCGAGCGGTGCTGCCGAGGTATTCGATGGTGTATGCCCCGTGGTTTATCTTTGCCCCGTTGACCGGCAAAAGCTCAATGTTGGAAGGAATGGAAATGTTCCCCGCTATCGTCAAGTCCGCGCCGAATTGCAGCGTTGCCCGCGTGCTGCCAATCGTAGCCACTGCAGCGGCGAGAGTGTCGCAGCCGGTGGTATACCCGACCACGTAGACGGAGACGGCGGCGGCGATTGCGTCATCCACTCCGCTTGCAGGGTCCACCACCTGTATGTTGTCGCGGTCGTAGACGGTGACTCCGGCAGAGGTCTTGATAACGAGCCGGTACAGACCATCGCCGAAGAGTGCCGCCGTCCCGTTCCCGTCGAGCGTGTAGGGGTTCGCCGCCTGGATGGTCTTCGCCCTGTCGAGCCAGATGATTTTCAGCTCGTCGGTCCCGGCTGCGTAGGCGTAGACTGATCCGCCAGTCAAAGCGCCCGCAGAGGTCCGCACCTGAGATAGAAGGAAGTCGATGGATTGTGCGTAAGTACTCATGTGGTATGCTCCTTGTGGCGCTCCATGCACGCCGCTATGTGCTTGGCAAGCGTTATGTCTGTGGTTGCACTGTGGGCCTGCATTTCGTCTATCTTGTCTGCCAAGCGGCCAAGCCCCGCCTTTTGGTCATCGTTGCCGGTCTTGATCAGATACCCTATGATGCCAACGCCGCACGTCACAAGGGATAGCAGGCCAATCATGGCCCCAGTCATTACCCACCACGCAAGTTCGGGCGTGTTTTGTGGCATGAGTAATTCTCCTGTGAAGGAGGGGGCCGCGAAGCCCCCGCAGGTTAGGCTTTCTTCGTGCCGGGCTTCTTCGGCGGGCGGGGCGGTCTCGGCGCCATCCCCATCTTCATCCCTTTACCCATGCTGCAGCTTTTACCTTTCATTTGTGGTCTCCTTTTTGGGGTTGAGTTTGTTTGCTATATCCTTCCACTCTCGCGACATACGCTTCATGGCAGCGGAATGGCTACCTTCTTCCTTCATGTACTGGCTCATCTTGGATGCGACGAAATCGCGCCAGGTGATAGCCTTTGGCTGTAAAGCTTGTGACTGATGATCTTTTGTTGTGGATAAAAGGTTGGGTGACAACTGCTTCCTTGCGGGTGCGTCAGGGTTGAGCGTATTTATATTTCTTGGGGGTGCGCCTCCTTGCGGCTTCGTAGGACTTGAGTTATTGGATGGTTTGCGCCCCGGTATTACATCGCCCAACTGCGATTCTCTGCCAACTGCGACTTCTGGGTTAAATCCTTGGGGGACTCGCTTTGCCATGGCCTCTCTGTGAGGCACAATGCGCCCGCCAATATCAGACAGCCTTACCATCTGGCTCGATTGCTGCGGCGGGAGTGTTTCGGGATTTGCCATGGACGATAATTGACCCCGCCCTTCCCATCCGTACTCCCGCTGGTACCTCGTTGGATCTCCGACAAGATCGCCCAAGTTGGAAATTCTTGACCTCTGCGGAAGCACCTCAGGATTGAGGACGCCTTGCGGGCCTGCCTGTTTGCCATCCCATCCGTATGTTTTCTGGTACCCTCCCGGTATGGCATCCCCGAGTGATCCACCGGACGCAGCTGGTATCGACTCTGAATCCAGCACCGTTTGATTCCTGCTGATTGTCGGGACGCTGTACGGTGTTGGGCGCTGAATGTCTACCCTGTTGACCAGCTTGTCTGCTGCAGTGAAAACCCTTTTGACGTGGGTATTCGGATCGTTCAATTTCTTTATGTACCCCTTGACCGCCGCCATCGTGCCAGCCTTGGCTATTCCTGCGGGGTTGAAGGATGCAAGCGCGTTGACCAGTTCGCCCGCCGTGTAGACGTCCGCAAAGTCAAGCAGCCCCTTTGTGTTCTTTCTCGCGTCCACTGTTGCCCGCTGGTTCACATCCCGCTCAATCGCCTTGAGCGAGCCGTAAGACTTCCGCAATCCTGCGGCGGCTGGTGTCCCTGTCGCCGATTCCAGTGCGGCGTCAAGGTTGCTGCGCAGATGGTTTGCTATGAGGCTGTCCACGTATGCCCTAGACGCTGTATCGGTCGAGGGGTTGCGGTAGAAGTTCTTGAGGCTCTGGTTTGCAAGGGTAATGGCATCCTGCGCCTGATCTACAGTAAAAGCTCGTTGCTTAGATAGTGCGTCGGCTCGTTTTGCGGCGTAAGATACCGTTTCCGGCTCCATGGTGGAATATACGGGGTTAGTTCTCAGACTTTGGAGTTCCGATACCGCTGACTGCAGCGGAACCTCTGCACCCTTCGCCCCTGCCGCGCTGTTTATCTCCTCAACCTTTTTCCAGATAGCCCGCTTCGTGCCGTCGATTGATTGACGGAACTGGTCAAGGTTTTGTGGAAGCCCAGCAACCGCTTCGCCATGCTCGTTGACTATTTTGTAATTGCCCTTGTTGATGACTATCTCTTTCACGGCAGTTCTTGCGTTGTCCGTGTAGCCCGCCGCTTGGGCTGCAGTGCGGGTGTTCTCCACTGACGGGCGAACCGCTTTGTTGAAGGAGTTGTCAACCTCTTTGGTCAGTTTTTCCACTGCCGGTATCGCCCTTCGCTCAGCCATGCCAGCCTTTACACCGCGCCCTATTGCTGCCCCGCCTGCCAGCGTCATCGCCCCGAATCCAGGGTTAGTCGCCCATGCCTCAGTTGCTGATCGCCCGCCCAACATCTCGCCCACTCCCGGCACGAATTCCAACGGACCACGCGCCATATTGACACCGATGTCCTTGAGTGTGCGCGGCGTATCAGGGGAGTTGGCAATGTCAGAAAGCATCCGCACCGGCATGAGGGGAAGCTCCACCACGTCCTGCACGGCGTTCCTTGCCACATCCTTGAGTGACTTCGCGGGCTGATTCGGTCGGTAACCGGTATCGCTGTAGCTGATTTTGCGCGTGTCGCCGCCCTGTTTGGCTCCAAAGGTGGACACACCCCCCTGCTGCGCGAATGCCGCACGGTCTGCGGCGTAGGTGCTTGCCTCCTGCGGCGACATCTTGGCGCCCTTGCCGATTTCAGCCGAGCGGGTCACTCTCGCCGCGCTGAACACTTCCGCCATATCCGAATCTGTCGGCGGTGCATCCCCCTCCCATTCAAAAGTGACGGTCTTCTTGGTCGCGTTGTCCTTTACGGTGTACCGTGCCATTACTTCACCTCGATGATGGTGAACCTGCCGCCCTTCTTGGTCTGTCCCTGTTTCGGCTGCGCGTTGCCCTTCTGCACCAGCCTGCTACCGCTCTTGACGCTCTGTGGCACCCTGTAACCGCCCTCCTCGTAAATGTCCATCTTGCTGTCCATGAGGGTTGAGGCGTACTGAATCGCATTCGACATCTTGCGGTCCCGCACTTCGGGAGTGTCGCTTGTGCGCGGGAATTCCTTCTTGAACCGCTGGTACTCGCTCTCAGTGACAGCCGCGCCAGATCGGAGCTTGAGCATAATGTTCTCTGCCGTCTGCATCTTCTGCTGCAGGTTGACGAAGTTGTCAGAGGCAAGCCCGACCTTTGCGCCGAGAGATTGCAAGCGTCCAGAGACGGGTCCGGTATCGACCTTGCCACCCTTGAGCAAGTCGGATGCTTCCGCCAGGACATCCTTGACGCGCTTCATGTCTGCGATGGATTCCAGTTGGCCAGCGGGGAGGATTTTGCCACCTGTGGGCTTGCCACCCTGCATCGTATCGCGGGTTCCAGACTTCGCCGCCCGTCTATCCGCCGCCGCTATCTGCTGCGCCGTGCGCCGGTCCTGCGCTGCGATCTGCTCGGATTGCAGTTTCTGTTGGTTGGCGAATCGCTTGTCGATCAGCGCCTCCTGGTCAACCTGCGGCTTAATCTCCTTCCATTGCACGCTTCCGTCTGCCCCGCGATACCAGAACATGCCCGGTACCGGTTGCCCCTTCTCGTCGGAAGCGGGGAAGAGTACGCCGTCCTGAGTGAGTTGCATGTGCGAGGGGTCGCCTAGCAGGGGGGCAAAGGTTGGGTTTGCCTGTAGCCATGCTGCAAGCCCCTCCTTGCCGCCCGTCTTGAACGCCTGTTCTGCCACCTTCGCCGCCTTGCTCGACAGGTCCACCTGATGCTCCATTACCTGTTGTGCGAGGTCTGCGCGGCCATTTTGTAAGTGAAAGTCGTACTGCCGCTTGAACTGGTCCACTATCGTGGGCTGCTGTGGCATTTCCGGCGAGCGCGGGACGTTCACGGCTGATGTAGGGTCGCCTATACTGGAAAGCGACAGCGGTTGACCGCCGCTATTCATCGCAGTTTTGAACCTGTCTTGATACGCCTGCTCCTCCGTGGCCTTCTTCATCTGCATCTCAGCCATTTGGGTCTGCAACTTGGAAAGTCTCCGCTGCGGCCTGTCAAGCTCCTGCTGCGCCAGCATCTGAAACACGTTGTTCTGCGCCATTTACCCCTCCGAGTTCAGCCGTTTATAGTTGAGGTACAGCGGAATATAGCTGGCCCCGCCCATGGCTTCGTCTGTTGCCTGTTGCCGCCCAAGCCCCCTGAGAGTCTGCGCGTTCGCCTGAATGTTCCCGATCCGCTGCCCGATGTCGGCAATGGAGGTGCCGGTGGTCATGAGCGATTGCCCCGCCGTCCCTGCCTGCCCGTATCCGACCTTGAGCATATCAAGTCGGCGGTTCAGGAGTCGCGCCTGTTCCGAGTTGTTGAAGTTGGCGTCGAGCTCCGACTGCGGCGCAAGGTTTCGCCCTAGCCGCGCCATGCTCGAAAGCCGCATCTGGTTCGCCCCCTGGCTGTACTTGTCGCCATATGCGGGGTCAGACGCGGAGAAATCGGGATTCTTGCTCATGGCGAGGATGGACGGTATCTGCTGTATCCCCTGGTCGTAATACGGCTTATTTCGGGCTGTCAGATCGTCTTGAATGGCGCGGCGCTTGTCGATTGCCTGCTGGTTTATCTTCGTCTGAGCCCTTGCCCCTTCCTTGGTTGCAGACTGCGCGGCTGATGTACCGGCAGAACTGGAAAGCATGGAAGCGCCCGCTAAAATGAGAGGTAGCATGTCGGCTCCTAAGTGTTGTAGTACTGCGCCATTGAGCTGAGCGTGTTGGCCGCATTGTTCATGCTGCTCTGCCGCTGCGCTCCGTAGTTCTGGGCGGCGTTAAACATCCCCTGGCCGAGATTTGCCAGCGTTTTATCCGTCGCCCCGCCAAAGGTGGTACCCGCGCCGGTGATAGCGTTGACCGCCCCGCTGCCCGTCTGGATCAGCGAGAGGGTCGGCGCATACTGCCGGTCGGCTTCCTCTTGTGCGGATTTCTGGTAAAACTCCCCCATCTGCCGTGAGCCGAATGTGGAGTTATAGCGGCCCATTGCGCGGAGCTTGCGGCCTAGGTCGCGCTCACCTACTGCAAGGCTGTTCTTGTAGGTATCGGACGGCGTGAAACCTTGGCTGTTGAGTTGTGCAAGTCCTTCCCTTCCCGCGTCCTCAAGGGGCTTGTACAGTTCCTTGATTTTGTCGTAACTGTCCTGCAGCTCCTTCATGGACGCATCGGCTGCGGCCTGCTGCGATCCCATAATGCTGTCTTGGGCCCGATCTGCGCGGTTGCCGGAAAGGTCCATAGGGTCCGCAATGGTGCTGATAAGCGAGTTGCTGCTGTGGGTCTGGTCCCAAGGTACGAAGAAACTACCCAAAAAACTCATAAATCCTCCTTAGTTCCAGTGCAGCACGACTTTTGCCAGCACGTCCGTTCCTGCGGCCTTGCTTTCGATGCAATGCCCGATTTCCTTGAAATGGTCTGCCGTAGAAAGCGCCCCGATGCCACTTGGCGGGATGGTCGCCTCTGCGCGCCCGTCCGTGTCGGCACACTTCGTCCATGCGCCATGGGTCGCCGCTGTGCCGTCTTTTAGCAGCACCTCAGCGATGCCCGATACCACTACCCACGATTCCGCCCCGTCCGCTATGCCGCTCTCGTATGCCACCGCCACGCCGTCAAATTCGGCTGTCTGTAGGGCAAAGGCGTTGTCATAGGCGGTTGACATGGTGAGGACGCTTCCCTTGACCGATGCCGTCCCTGTGCGGTTGGTGAGCTTGACGGCTAGGCCACCTTCGGGTGTTAGAGCTACCTTGTCACCGCAGGAGAACAGAAGAGGAGAGTTGGCCCCTTCTGCCGTCACTTGCTCAAGGTCTGTAGCGTGCGGGTTGTCAGTGGCTTCTGAATGGTCCTGCCACACCTTGGCTTGCGCGTCGGAAAGGTGCCGGTCCTTGGTCGCGTCCGTGCTGGTCGGGTCGAGTTCGGCTATCGACTCCAACATTGCATGGTCGGTGCCGTGCGGGTTGCCGTCGGTCACGTCAACATGGTCCTGCCACACCTTGCCGTCTGCGTTGGAAATGTGCCGCACCTGGGCGTCGTCGGCGTCGTTGACCCATCCGAGAACGTCCTGCAACATGGCATGGGTGCGGGTTTCGATATCCGATAGCTTTGAACCCGCCTTGTTGACGATCCCCCAAGCTATCCCGCCGGCGAAGGAGAGGACGCGCTGCACCTGTTGGAGCCAGCGGGTCCACTGCGCCGATGTCTGCCCGCCGCTGCTTACTATCGGCTCACGCGGGACAGGGGGGAGGGTTGTTTGCGGGTTTTCGCTTGGCATTAAAGAACTATTGACCAGTCTTCAGCCAAGACATCATTGATGGAAGGAACCCACATTGCGTGCGAACCGTTTACCATCTTGATCTGCAGATACGGCTCGCACCGGAAGAGGTCGCCCTCGTTGAGCCCCCATGCTTCCGCCGTCTGTTTGTTGCAAGGGATGCCCTGCGGGTAACCTTTCTGATGCACCACAAACATTCCCCTGCCGTTCCATCCCTCACGTGCTACCTTGCTGCCCAGCTTCAATGCTTCAACTGCTTGTCCAAAATTCATTTAAGTCTCCTTTTAAGGTTAGCTCCTTAGAATGTCGAACTGCTCGACCACGCCGTTAAGCACAAACTCCGGTTGCCCGCACTGCACGTCATAGCGGTACATCACGGCGGCTTTCTTGTTCGCCACCTTGTGCGAGATGTGGCCGGTCTTGACAGAGGCGCGGAATATCTCCCCTGCGTCGGTATGGTCGGTGAAAATGAACTGATGCTGCCTGCTGCGGTATGCGCCACACTGCCGGATGGACGGGAACTGCTCGTACCGCCCTGCCAGTCCTAGCGATACTTGCCGCCCGTTGCCCCATTCCTTTGTCCCGTTGTCGCGCCACCTGTGCAGGAATTCCGGCGCGTCCGTGTAATCCTGCCCTTCCGTCGCCTGGAGCTTGTACAGCTTGCCGTCTCTGCCGCCGATGAGCCTAAGCCCCCACGGTTCCACAAAGGTGAAGGAGACGCCGCGGTAAGGGCCATAGGTCGCTGTGGCTGCGTCCCATTGGCCGAGGATGATCCATGCCTTGCTCTGCAGGTGGTAGAAAAGGGTAATGCCGGTCCAGTACTGCTCATCTACCACGGCGTTTGCGGTCGGGAAGGTGATCGCATACCCGTTCTGTCCCGCCCATGCCATGATGAAGCCCTGCGCGTCGTCTACCCGCTCAAACTTCTCTATCGGTACGTCAATGGGGAAGGAGATGATTTGAGGACTACCGCCGCCGGCAAGCTGGATGATCTTTCGACTTTTTGCCACTTCCGTAAGGTAGTACAGGCTTTCGCCGTCGAAAACTACCGAGTGGGGGGCCATGGTCCCGAAGTGCTGCGCGGCGTTCTTGTTGACCGAAAAGGGAACGGTGCCGTCGATATAGCTGACCTCAAGCGACGTGCGCCCGATGTTGTAAATTTGCTCGTAAGCCACCACAATCGCCATCAGCGCGTCAGGTCGGGACTCGTTGTTGTAGACCTCCCACGCGCTGTATCCGTTGGCTTTATCGTCGCTGTAGTGCGTATCGCCAGCAACCGCGCCGGATGCTAGCTCACCCTTCGCCTTGAGATAGCCGCCGATGTAGGCCAAACTGGTGACGTGCAAGGGCGAGTTTGGGACGGCTGTAGCTGTGGTCCCTTCCAGCTTGTAAATCACGGAGTCTGCGGCGAGAAAGATGTTGTCGGCATCTTCGGTGAAGGTCGGGGGGGAGGTCAGGGAGATGGTCGCGCCGGATACCTCGGTGAGAACTCCATCATGCTCGGCCTGCGTGAAGATCCGCCCGCCGGCCACGATAACCAACACCTCAAGGTCAGTCGAGTAGTAGGACCAGACCGGCACGTCGCCTGCTCCGGTGTCGGCGTATTCGGTGCACCCTGGTAAGGTCCGGATTGCGCCGCTGCGGTCGGTGTAGGCGTTGACGAAGGAGATTGAAACGCCATCCTTTGCGGAGGTGTCGTTGATATCCAGGGTGACGCCGTTGCCTATGGGGAGAGAGCGGGTCTGCATCAGTAGTACTCCGCAGTAACCGTCTCTGTCGGCTGTCCACTGGCAAGCTGCTTACGGATCTGCCGCGTTGCCATCTCCTTGGTTGCAAGCCACCCCTC